>QIRE01000040.1_pt1 | contig 44824 bp, 46 predicted proteins | sample 2940141 | NCBI WGS metagenome assembly QIRE01 (sample SAMN09273532, study PRJNA473421) | Gut metagenome, whole genome shotgun sequencing project. | isolation source: gut tissue | host: Folsomia candida VU population | place: Netherlands: Amsterdam | collected 2016-03-06 | reverse complement strand
ATCTGGAGCTGACCGAGGCGGCCGCTGAAATTGGCTTCCCGTGTGTGGTCAAGCCGGTGATGTCGTCGTCGGGCAAGGGGCAGTCGATCATCCGCAATCCGGGTGAGGTTGCCGATGCCTGGAAGAAGGCGACAACCGGTGCGCGCGTAGCGAATACGCGACTCATCGTCGAGGGTTTCATCGAGTTTGACTATGAAATCACCCTGTTGACCGTGCGGGCCGTCGACCCGAAGACTGGGAAACTCGAAACCCATTTCTGCGCACCAATCGGACACTTCCAGGTCAACGGCGATTACGTCGAGAGTTGGCAGCCGCATGAGATGAGCTCGTTCGCCCTCGGCGCGGCGACGTCGATCGCCGCGCGCGTCGCGACCGCACTTGGCGATGGCGCGCTCGGTGGTCGTGGAATCTTCGGCGTCGAACTATTCGTGAAGGGCGACGACGTCTACTTCTCGGAGGTCAGCCCTCGTCCGCACGACACCGGTCTGGTCACGCTTGCGACGCAACGATTGTCGGAGTTCGAGATGCACGCGCGCGCCATTCTCGGTTTGCCCGTCGACGTGACGCTTGCCTCGCCCGGAGCGTCCGCGGTGATCTACGGTCAGCTCGACGAGCCGGGTATCGGTTTCACGAACGTTGCGCAGGCGCTGGCCATTCCCGAGACCGACATTCGCCTGTTCGGCAAGCCGGAGAGCTTCCATCGACGCCGCATGGGTGTCGTGACTGCCACCGCCGATGACGTAGCAACGGCTCGCAAGCGCGCGGTTGCGGCCGCATCGCTGGTCAACCCGGTGAGCACTAAGCCGGCAGCTGCTGCCGCGGCCCCGGTCCCCAATGTTCCGGGGCAGCCGAACGGAGCGGTGGTTGAGTCCGAGTCGGAGGACGTCGCCGAGAACGCGACGGTCGCGATTCCCCGACCGTCGACCAATGGTCGCGCGCCGATGGTGCGACCACACCAGAACGGCCCGGTTGGTGGTCCACGTCCGCCGGGCGGCCCGGCTACCGCGCCACCGCCGTCGGGTCCGCGTCAACCCGCGCCGCCACAAGCCGGCCCTCGCTAGCGGCATCGGGAGCTGATTCGTGCCTTTTTGGGGTGAAGTCCTTGTTGCGCTAGGCATCTTTGTCGGACTTGTCGGCATCGTTATCCCGGTACTGCCGGGCACCGTGCTTGTCGGTCTATCGATCCTCGTTTGGGCCGCGATCGTCGGGGGCTGGGCATGGGCGGTCTTCGGCGTCGCCGCACTGGTGTTGGTTTCCAGCGAAGTCATCAAATACCTGGTCGCCGGGCGTGGGCTGAAGGCGTCGGGCGTTCCGACGGTCACCATCGTCGTCGGTGGAATTGTTGGCATCGTCGGGTTCTTCGTGGTGCCGGTGATCGGCTTGTTCCTTGGCTTTGTCCTCGGCGCGTACGTCTCGGAATTCGTTCGGACGCAGCACTATTCACCTGCCTGGAGCGGTGCGCTGGCCGCGCTGAAAGCGGTCGCGACGTCGATGTTGATCGAGCTGCTCGGTGCGTTGGTCGCGGCCGGGCTGTGGTTGGCCGCCGCATTCTTTCTGTAGCCGCGAGCTCAGTCGGGCAAGCGCGATTCGCCGCGCCAAAAATGCTGTGAATAGTCGCGCCCCCAGGGGCAAGTTGCCCTTGGCGCGGCGACTATTTACAGATTTTCAGGGGCGGCGGGGGCGGGGCTCAGTCGGGCAACCGTCGCGATCCGATCGGAACGACCAGCGGTCCACCAGACACCGGGTCGACAATGACCTGCGCGGTCAATCCAAACGCGTGATTCAGTAGCGCAGGGGTAAGCACATCGCCGGGCGTGCCTTGAGCGACGATCTGACCGTCGTGCATGACGAAGATCCAATCGCTGTACCGCGCAGCAAGATTCAAGTCGTGCAGCACCATGACGACGGTCTTGCCGTGGTCGGTGCGCAGTGCGTCAACCAAATCGAGGACGTCGACGGAATGGGCGAGATCGAGGAACGTGGTCGGCTCGTCGAGGAGCAGCAGATCGGTCTCCTGTGCGAGCGTGAGGGCGATCCAGACTCGCTGTCGCTGGCCACCGGATAGCGAGGCCACCGGACGGTCGGCGAGGTCGGTGAGGTCAGTCAGCCGAAGCGCGGTGCCAATCGCGCGCTCGTCGTCGGACGACGCCTGCTGGTACCAGCGTTGGTGGGGATGACGCCCGCGCGCGACAAGGTCGAAGACGGTAAGTCCTTCGGGGGCAACGGGACTCTGCGGCAGCAGGCCCAGAATCCGTGCGACGTCGCGAGGCTTTTGAGCGGCGATGTCAGTGCCGTCGAGCCAGACAGAGCCGCTTCGAGGACGTAAAAGCCTTGCGAGAGAACGCAGTAGCGTGGACTTTCCGCAGCCGTTTGGTCCGATGATCGAGGTGACCGTGCCATCGGGGATGCTGATGGTGAGATCGGACAAGATAGGGTCGCCGTCGTAGCCGACAGTGAGATTCGTTGCGGCAAGCCGAGATTGGACCGTTGGCGACGCGGTCGGGCCTGGTGCCTGCGGGCTGGTCACAGAGTTGTCCTCCTCGACATGCGAATCATCAGATAGACCAGGAATGGGCCACCGAGTGCTGCCGTGACGACGCCGACCGGAAGGCCGCCGGGCAGCAGTGTGCGGCAGAGCAGGTCGGCGAGCAGCACGAGAATCGAACCGGTCAGGCCCGACGTTATCGGTCCCGGCGCGACGCTGGCGCTAAGTCGCATCGCGACCTGGGGAGCCAGCAGTGCGACGAAAGCGATTGGACCGGCCGCCGCGACGCTCAGTGATGCCACCACGACTGCGATGAGCAAGATAGCCAGCGTCGTGACGCTCGTCGAGACGCCGAGACCGCGCGCCAATTCGGGACCGAGGCTGTAGACCGCGAGCGAGCGGTGCAACGTGAGGGCACCGACAACTCCGATCGCGACGGCAACGACTGCGGGCCACACATTCGACCACGCCGCCTGCGACACCGACCCAACGAGCCAGTGCTGTGCCGCCGCAACGTCGGTGACGCTGGCCCGGGTCAACAGATAGCTGGTCACGGCCTGTAGGAGCCACGTCACTCCAACGCCAACCAATACGATCCGGAACGGTGAAAGCTCGCCGCCGCGGGGTGGGCGTGCCAAGAGAACCATGACCGCGGCGGTGGCGAGGCCGCCGAGTAGAGCGGCGCCGGTGGTGCCGAGGTTGGTCAGCCATGCGCCCCACGATGTTCCGAAGGCAATGGTCAGCACCGCGGCAGTTCCAGCGCCCGCGGTGATTCCGAGAATGTCGGGGGTGGCCAACGGGTTGCGCGTAAGCGTTTGCGTCAGCGATCCCGACAACGCCAGGCCAAACCCGACACAGACCGCGACGAGCTCCCGCGGTAACGCGGCGTCGAAGATGACGAAGTTCTCAGCTGGACCACCGTCGCCACCGAGGATCCGGAACAGGTCAGGCAGCGACATTGGGAAGTCGCCCGCGATGAGTCCGACGAAAAACAGTACGACGACAACTGCCAATAACACCGCTGTCAGCAGGAGAAGTCGGGGTCGAAGGGCCCATGACATCGAAGATCCAAGACGGACCGGCCGGGTCGTACTCATACGGCAGCCAGTTTCGCGCGACGAACCATCGCAATCAGGAACGGTGCACCGATGAGCGCAAGCACGACGGCAACTTGAATCTCCTCGGGTCGCGCGATGACGCGACCCACAACGTCGGCGAACAAGAGGAGCGCGGCACCGAGAAGAGCCGAGAGCGGGATAATCCAGCGGTAGTCGGGGCCGCTGATTGCCCGCGCGATGTGCGGCACCACGAGTCCGAGAAAGATGATCGGACCGCACGCGGCTGTCGCGGCACCGATGAGCAGCGTGATGGCGATAACTCCAACCACGCGGATCAACAACACGCGCGATCCGAGGGCCTTGGTCATGTCGTCGCCGAGACTGAGCACGTTGAGAAAGAAGCCGCTGGCAAGTGCGAGGACGAGCCCGAGGACGAGGAACGGGACGCTGGCCCGGAAGACGTCGAAGCCGCGGCCAGCCGTCGAGCCAACGTTCCAGAACCGCCAGGTGTCGAGGCTTGCACCGTCGGAGAGCACGATTCCCGACGACACGGCGACCAGCAGGGCAGACACCCCGGTGCCGGCAAGCACCAGCATCAACGGACTCGCGCCGCTGAGGGCCGCGAGGCCGAACACCAACGTTGCGGCGACAATCGCCCCGACCATGCCGAACGCCATGAACGCGAGCGGCGAGGTGATCCCGAAACTGAATACACCGATGACGACCGCACACGACGCTCCGGCATTCACGCCGAGAATGCCGGGATCGGCAAGGGGGTTGCGCGTATGTCCCTGGGTCAATGCGCCCGCTGCCCCAACGGCCAACCCGACGACGAGTCCGAGCAGGGTGCGCGGGAGGCGGAGTCCCACGATCACGTTCTCGGTTTCAGTCAGTGGGCGTGACCGCGGTGAGCCGACGATGGAATCCCACACGAGCCCCGGATTGCTGATGAGGACGTGCCAGGTGTCGCTGACGGGCAGGATGCGGGCGCCGACGGCCAGCGAAGCGATCACAGCGAGCGCCACTACCAGCAGCAATACGACGGATGCCGTCGCGCTACGCACACCTCGCCTAGTCACGAAGGTTTACCTTACCTTAGGGTGAATTGACGTCGTTCGCTCAACAAACTGACAGGTTCGTGTAACGATCGAAGGTGCTCCGGTCGATAGGGCAGACAGAAAGATCTCGAATAAACAACGGGCCTCGAAGTCAATGCTCGACGAGTTTGAGGCAGCTGGGTCGGGGAAACTCAGTTCGATCCATCGGAAGGATTTTCACCCATGATTGCAACCTTCAAACGCGTAGTGATCGCAGTCTTTGCTGCGGTTGCGCTGGCAGTCGGCATGTTGGCTGGCGCCGGTCAGGCGGCCGCCGCTACCCCCGGGGAACTTCAGATCCGTGGCGGCGTCGAGTGTCACTTCGGTAACTACGGACAGACCTGGGACAAGTTTTGGTATCAGTACCGCTGGATGACCGTCGTCAATATTGGCGGCTCGACCATGCGTGACGTGACCCTGCAGGACACCGGTGGCGCTCGCGCGTTCATCAAGGAACTCAAGCCGGGTCAGTCGATGTCGCGCTGGGATGCCAAGAACAACCGGTGGGCACGCCCGATCGAGACCCGTTGGTTCGGCTGCGTCCCGACGTCGATCAGCGGCTACACCTGGGGTGCCACGATCGATAACCTCCTGGACAACTTCGGCTACTGGCGAAGCGACATCCAGCGTCCGGGCAAGTAGTCCGCGACTCTCGTAAACCCTGCAATAGCGATCATCCCCAGCACCTTCGAGGTGCTGGGGATGATCTGTTGTGCGGGGTTTGCCGAACGGGGCTAGGCCTTGTTCACCTTGTGCGGCTCCGACGCCGCGAGCATTTCCTCGCGCTCGACGACCTTGACGCGCTCCCGACCTTCGGCAGCACCGAGTGAACGCTCATGCTCGTCGAGGCGGTACCAGCCGTCCCAGGTGGTGAACGGAACGCCCCGACTTTCCAGCAGCTCGATGACCGATTCCTCGGATGGGCTGGCCGGCTGAAGTAGGGCGTCGTCGAGCATGTCCTTGACGATGCATTCGACGGTCTCGTTCGCGTCGCCCTTCGTGTGACCGATCAGGCCGACGGGACCACGCTTGACCCAACCCGTGGTGTACAGGCCGGTCAGGTGCTCGCCTTCGTCGAAGATGCGCCCAGCCTCGTTGGGGATGACACCGGCTTGCTGGTCGAACGGGATCTGCGGCAGGTTGTCCGACAGGTATCCGACGGCGCGATAGACCGCGCCCAATTCCCAGTCGGTGGTCTTGCCGGTGCCGCGAACATTGCCGGTGCCGTCGAGTTCAGTGCGCTCGGTGCGCAGACCGACGACCTTGCCGTCCTCGCCGAGAATTTCGGTTGGGTTCTCAAAGAAGTGCAGGAACAGTTTGTGGATCGCGCCCTGCTTTGGCTCGCGGATCGCGTAGTTCTCGATGATCGTGGCGACCTGGTCGGTGATCTTGCTGCTGCGGCGCGCGACCGTTGAACCTTCGTCGTAATCGATGTCTTCGGGATTAACGATGACCTCGATGTTCGGCGAGTGGTCGAGCTCCTTGAGCTCCAACGGCGTGAACTTTGCCTGCGCCGGGCCTCGACGTCCGAAGACGTGTACCTCGACGGCCTTGTTCGCCTTCAGGCCCTCGTAAACGTTGGCCGGGATCTCGGTTGGCAGCAGTTCGTCGCCGGTCTTGGCGAGCACGCGCGCGACGTCGAGTGCGACGTTGCCGACACCGATGACGGCGACCTTCTCCTGCTCCAACGGCCAGGTGCGCGGGAAGTCGGGGTGACCGTCGTACCAGGCGACGAACTGTGCGGCACCGTAACTACCGTCAAGATCGACGCCGGGAATGGCGAGCGCACGGTCGTCGGTGGCGCCGGTGGAGAAGATGACCGCGTCGTAGTGGTTCCGCAGCTCTTCCAGGGTGATGTCGGTGCCGTAGTCGACGTTGCCGAGTAGACGAATTTGCGGCTTGTCCAGGACCTTGTGCAGGGCGGTGATGATGCCCTTGATACGCGGATGGTCGGGGGCCACACCGTAGCGGATCAGGCCAAACGGCGCGGGCATGCGCTCGTAGAGGTCGATGCTCACACCGCGCTCCGCGGCGGTATCAGACTTCATCAGCGCATCAGCGGCGTAGATTCCGGCGGGGCCGGCTCCGACAATCGCTACGCGCAGCTTGCGGGTGGAGTCGCTCATAGGTGGGTGGCTACCTTCGGGTCTTTAGCAGATTTGGTCGACGAATACCTATACGTTAGGCGTTCGGGTGCGTCGAAGAAAATCTAGTGTGAGGGTTACCTCACCCCTACGACGACGTTCAACTGCCGCGGCATTGCCGAGTGCGACGCGTCGGCAACCTGTCGATAAGCTGATGTCATGGCCCAAACAGACGACGACCGGACAGCCTCACGTGGCGCGCTGTGGCCGTTCATCGCTGCCGTTGCGGTGATCGTTATCGGTGTCGGTGCAGTCGTGCTTTCCAATCTTCTGCGTCCCAGCGACGATCGCGTGACGGACTCCACGCAGGTGCAGTACGCGATCAACGACAATTACACCGCTCGCAATGGCATCGACTATGCGAAATACCGAGCCAGTACCTGCTCGTCGGTGCACGATGCTGGCGACTTCCCAACCGAGGCGACCTTCGTCGCCGACAACCAGCGGTCGCGTGACGAATTTGGCAAGATCTTGATCCCCGAGATCACCGACGTGGTCGTCGACGGTGATCGTGCGACCGCCCAGGTTCATTGGCATTTCGAGAAGAAGGGCTCCGACGCCAAGACGGTGACATCGACCGTGGTGGTGCGCGAGGGCGACCAATGGAAGGTATGCAAATGACCTACGCCGGCGATTTGACGCCTACCGACGCGTGGCGAGCGCTGGAGTCCAACCCAGACGCCGTGCTCGTCGACTGTCGTACCCAGGCCGAGTGGAATTTCGTCGGCGTACCCGACCTCGATCCGATCGGTAAGGCGACGGTGTTTGTCGAGTGGGTGACTTTCCCTGACGGACAACCGAATTCACGTTTTGTCGAGCAGTTGCGCGACGCCGGAATCACCGACTCCAACGAGGTTATCTTCCTGTGCCGGTCGGGGCATCGGTCGATTGGCGCGGCAGAGGCCGCGACGGCCGCGGGAATTGCCAAGGCATACAACGTCCTTGACGGCTTTGAAGGTGGCCTCGACACGCAGGACCGTCGGGGCGGCGCCGGATGGCGTGCAGAGAACCTCCCGTGGCGCCAGTCGTAGCCGACGCGCCCTGCGACAGTAGTAGGAGACCAGTGTGAGTTCGATCTTTGAGAGTCTGCCCGAGGGCGTCTCGCCCGACACGATCGGTGTGCGCGGCGGGTTGGCGCGGTCCAACTTCTTTGAGACCTCCGAGGCGATGTATCTGACCAGCGGTTACGTCTACGAGTCGGCAGAGGCCGCCGAACGGGCGTTCACCGGTGAAGACGAACGCTTCGTCTACTCGCGCTACGGCAACCCGACGGTCGCGATGTTCCAGGAGCGCCTCCGACTGCTCGACGGCGCCGAAGCTTGTTTCGCGACGGCCAGTGGCATGGCGGCGGTGTTCGTGGCACTCGGTGCGCTACTGAAGTCCGGCGATCGTCTCGTCGCGGCGCGCAGCCTCTTCGGTTCCTGCTTCGTCGTGTGCAACGAGATCCTGCCTCGGTGGGGCATCGAAACGGTTTTTGTCGACGGTGAAGACCTCGAGCAGTGGGAACAAGCACTGTCGGTTCCGACGAACGCGGTCTTCTTCGAGACGCCGTCGAATCCGATGCAAAGCCTCGTCGACGTCGCCGCCGTCTCCGAGCTGGCGCACGCAGCTGGAGCAAAGGTGGTGCTGGACAACGTCTTTGCCACCCCGCTCCTGCAGCGCGGACTCGACTTGGGCGCCGACATCATCGTGTACTCGGGCACAAAACACATCGACGGGCAGGGTCGGGTGATGGGCGGTGCGGTGCTCGGTGAGAAGGAGTACATCGACGGTCCGGTGCAGCAACTAATGCGACACACGGGCCCCGCGATGAGCCCCTTCAACGCGTGGACGATGGTCAAGGGTCTGGAAACCATGCGCCTGCGCGTCGACGCGTCGGTCAGCTCCGCGTTACGGATTGCCGAGTTCCTCGAGGCCGATCCGCGGGTGCGCTGGGTCAAGTACCCGTTCTTGGCGTCACATCCGCAATACGACCTTGCGCGGCGTCAGATGTCCGGCGGCGGAACCGTAGTGACGTTCGAGCTCAACGACCGCGCTGGCATCGACGGCAAGACGCGTGCATTCGAGGTCTTGAACGGCCTGCAGATAGTCGACATTTCAAACAATCTCGGCGACTCCAAGTCGCTGATCACCCATCCGGCCACCACCACCCATCGGGCGATGGGGCCGGAAGGACGTGCGTCGATCGGCCTGACCGACGCGGCAGTGCGTCTGTCGGTTGGCTTGGAAGGGGTCGACGACCTGCTCGCCGACCTCGACCGCGCCCTAGGGTAACTACTTCAGCGGTAACTACTTAAGCGACACTGTCGCCCCGTCGGAGAACATCGAATCGTGGAGTTCGATCGAGCCGGGAGTGGCGTCGGTCGGCATGTCGAAGACAAGCTTCACGTTGACCGTGTTACCCGGATTGATGTTGTCCCACACCGGAATGTCGGAACCGCCGAGCGCAATCTGAGCCATCGAATCGGATTCGAAGCTGCGGTTGGACGTGTCGAAGAGCTTTTGGTTGGTGGGGCTGAAGCTCTGCGGCTTATCCGAGGTGTTCTTCACGGTGATCGCTACAACGACGAACTGTCCCTGCGCCTTCTCGGTGAGGTACGGATTGTCGCCAACCGACTGCTGCCCCGGTTCGACGCTGCTCACCACGAATTCGAATTTGCCATCACGCACCGGGGTGCCAATCTTGGCTGACGGCGCGTCGGCAGTCGTGGTCGCGGTGGTGCCGTTGGTGGCCACCGACGTCGAGTCGGACGTCTTGTCTGACCCCGATCCTGCCGTCGCTGCGATGCCAATGCCACAGAGCACGACGATTCCCAGCGCGATGCCGCCGATGATAAGCGGAGCTTTTGACTTCTTCTTCGGAGCTGGCGGAACGGGATAGCCCGCGGGTGGGTACTGACCGTTCGGTGGGTATCCGGTAGGGGGGTATCCGGTAGGTGGGAACTGCTGGCCCGTGGGGTAGCCGGGCTGTTGCGGATCCTGGGGTGGAATGGGGTTGTTCGGCGTTGTCATGATGTCTCCTGATTCTTGGGAAGTAAGAACGGGAGCAATCATCCGCAGGGGGTATGACAAGCGCTCGCGGATGTAATCCGTTTGGACTACGTCGGGTTCGCCCGAATGAACGACGCCGGAAAACACTCTCCGGCAAGGTATTTCGCGACGCTATGGATTTAGCGTCGACGCCGCACCGATCGCCTTGAGCACGGTCGCGAACTTGGCTCGCGTCTCATCGAGCTCTTCGTCGGGATCCGATTCGGCGACGATGCCGCCACCCGCCCACGCGCGCATCGACAGGTGATCGGCCGCCAACTGTAGACAGCGGATCGCGACCATCCATTCGCCGTTGCCATCGGCGTCGCACCAGCCGACCGTGCCACCGTAAAAGCCACGCGGCCCCTCGACGTCGGCGATGACGCTAACGGCCTGCGCCTTGGGTGTTCCGCCGACGGCGGGAGTTGGAGTCAGGGCTAGCGCCAGGTCCAGCGCGGTCGTCGACGGATCGGCCAGGGTACCGACGATCGGTGTCGCGAGATGCCATACTTCGTTGGTAGACAACAGCTTTGGCGACGCCGGGGCGTCGAGGTCGGTGCACAGCGGTGCGAGTGTCGCCCGAATGTAGTCGACCACAAAGGCGTGTTCCGCGAGGTTCTTGGCCGAGGAGAGAAGCGTCCGACCGGCCGCGGCGTCGGCAGTCGGATTCGCGGCGCGAGGTGCTGAGCCCGCAAACGGTTGACAGCTCACGGTGCGACCGTGCCTGCGTACCAACAACTCTGGCGTCGAGCCGATCAACCATTGGCCCTCGTGTCGCCCATCCGACGCCGCCGACAGATCGACTCCGAAAGCGTTTCGCGCTGGATTGCCGTAGGCGAAGTTTGCGATTACGTCCTGTGGCGCAAGCGGTTTCGCAGCGCTCAGGTCAACAGCGCGCGCTAGAACCACTTTGTCGAGGTCTCCGCTGCGGATTCGATCGATCACGTCGGCGACGCGCTGTCGATGAGCGAGTGGCGACGGAATCTGTGCGTCGAGAGTGATGGTGCGTTGCGGCGGGGAGGCGGCATCGACCGCCGCGTCGTCGACGGTCAGGCTGGTCGGCGTCCAGAGTGCAACTGGATCGTCGGGGCCGAACCCGACCGCCCCGACGACCGGTGTGCCGTCGATGCGGACCGACTCGGCGGCCGTCGCCGCATCGCGATGAGTTGTCGAGCGACCGTATGCGCGAGCCGTGTGACCGTTGTGTGAGAGCACGAACGTCGGCGAGAGAGGCGATGCGGTCACCGCTCAACCGTACCGAGTCCGGCTCGAGAGTTTTGATTCATGTTGACCGCAAACCTCGTGCGCAGCAGCGATCGGCGACATCGTGGGTGTCACATCGACAGGAGTAGTTCAATGAGCACAGCATTGGCCCAGGTGCCCGCCGCGCGCTTCAAGTGGCAGGACTCAGTGCGCTGTGTTCGTGGCGCCGAACGGGAGTTAATCCGCGCGTCGGTGCGCGGTCGAATCGATGACGTGGTCGTCGAGGGTCAGCGCGAGCAGGTAGTCGACGCCCTGGAAGGGATGGCGAGTGAGCACGGCACCGTGCTGCGCTGCGCCGCCGACAATCTGGCCAGCGTCGCCGCGCTGACGCGGGATCTGCGCGCTTCGCGAGTGTCGCTGGTCGTGGTCTCCGGCGCCTCCGAAGTGTCGTCGCTGGTCGCGCTCAGCAACGTGGCGCATCGATACGGTGCCCGCGTCGCCGTGGATGCCACCGAAATCGTCGCGCGCCAGCCGTTCTCGATCGTGTCGCACGGATTCGACTACATGGTCGCTGACCTCGACGCCATTGACCGAGACGACAGTGACTTCGGCACCGCCGCCACCGTATTGATCGGCCGACCGGACTGGTTTGCCGACATCGAAGGAGAATTGCGATGAGCTTGGTTACTGTTGGTCGGCCCCGACTTCAGGTTGCGTTGCGTGGCGATTCGGTCGCCAATACTTTCGGCATCGTCGTGCGACAGACGAGTCTGCGCGATGCGCAGCGGTCCCGGGCGGTGCTGCGTGCGGGCGCCAGCGACCAGGCTAATTACGTCGTCGCACTTGAGGTTCAAGCGGCAATCGCACCACGCGCGGATTCCGCGCGGGCGTCGGTGCGGCTGCTTGACGACGTCGCGGACACGGTGCGATACGTCGGGACCGCGCACGGCCTCTACACGTTGATTCGGGACATCTACGCCGCTGAAGTTGCCGATGCGGTCATCGTGACCCCGATCGACGGCTCGGCCACTGCCGCGCGCGTGCGCGAAGAAGTTCTCCCACTGTTCGCGGCTGCGGCCTAGGAGACTCACCACTCTTGTTCGGGCTGCATGGCCCGAATGTCCGTGTTGAACACGGCTGCCGATGCGCGCATACTTGCGGACGGCAACTAGTTGGGTACTGCAACTAGTTGTTTGCCGTGAGGAGGTGAGCAGTCGGTGCTTGACGACACAAAGACCGACGAACTATTTGCGGTCCTAGCCCGCTACATCCGACTCCGCGAGCGGCTTGCCCAGCAAACGGTGCGGACGTCCGACGGTGTTATCGAAACCGCGGCGTACAAATGTCTGTTCCACCTGGTCGGGAATCCGATGCGGTCATCCCAGCTCGCTGAGACCGTCGACGCCGATCCGTCGACGATTAGCCGCCACGTCGCATCGTTGGTCAAGCTCGGCTATGTGCGTCGGGAAGCAGATCCGCACGACGGCCGCGCAACGCTGCTGGTGGCAACCGCCACTGGCACCGAACGGGCCAATCACATCAAGACGCATCGTCGCGAACGTCTACAGGCCTTGATGACGGACTGGACCAATGACGAACTGACCACGCTGGTTAGCCTTCTCGATCGATTTGTGAGCACCGCGGCCGAACTGGTAGTTCCACCGCCGTGCGCGGCAGACCCGGCCGTGCAATCGCGAGCCGAATCTACAACCGAAAGCCAACAATCATGACTACAGACTCAACCGCTGCATCCGCCCCGGCGGGCATGGGGCTGACTCATCGCCAGATCCTGACGATCCTGGCGGGGCTGATGATGGGTATGTTCCTCGCCGCCCTCGACCAGACGATCGTCTCGACGTCGATCCGTACCATCGCCGACGACCTGCAGGGCTACCAGATGCAGGCGTGGGTCACCACCGCATACCTGGTGACCTCGACAATCGTCACACCGCTGTACGGCAAACTCTCCGATATTTACGGCCGCAAGCCGTTCTTCATGGTTGCCATCACAATCTTCATCATCGGCTCACTGCTGTGTAGCTTGGCGACGTCGATGTACGAGCTCGCGGCATTCCGCGCGCTCCAGGGCCTCGGTGCCGGTGGCCTGTTCACCCTCGCGCTCACCACTATCGGTGACATCGTGCCGCCGCGGGAACGCGCCAAGTACCAGGGTTACTTCCTCGCGGTCTTCGGCACCTCGAGTGTTCTCGGCCCGGTGCTCGGCGGTCTGCTCGCCGGACAGTCGTCGATCCTGTGGATCTCGGGTTGGCGCTGGGTCTTCCTGGTGAACGTGCCAATCGGCATCGTCGCGCTCGCCGTGGTGTTCCGTGTCCTCAACTACAACCAGATCAAGAACAAGGGTCAACGCGTCGACTATTGGGGCGCAACGGCTTTGGCCGTGGCGGTCGCCCCGGTACTGATCGTCGCGGAGCAGGGCTATAAGTGGGGATGGACGTCAACCAACTCGTGGATCTGCTACGTGGTCGGGGCAATCGGTATCGCGGCCTTCGTGTTCATCGAGAACCGGATGGGCGACGACGCGCTGATCCCGCTGCGGGTCTTCCGCAACCGAGTGTTCGCGCAGGGCGTCGTCGTCTCGGTGATCATCGGCATGGTGATGTTCGGCGGCATCTCGATGTTGCCGCAGTACTTCCAGGTGCTGCGCGGATCGTCGCCGATGGTGGCAGGTCTGCAGATGCTGCCGATGGTCCTCGGCTTGATGATCGGATCGGTGGCGTCGGGTCAGATGATCTCGCGCACGGGTCGATACAAGGTGTTCACCATCGTCGGCTCGGTCACGATCACGGCGATGACTTTCCTGCTGCACTTGGTGACCAACTCGACGGCGATGTGGCTGGTCATGCTCGCAGCGTTCGGTCTCGGCTTCGGTCTCGGCAACCTGATGCAGCCAATCACCCTGGCGATGCAGAACATCCTGCCGCCGAAGGACATGGGTATGTCGACCGGCACGGCGACGTTCTTCCGACAGATGGGCGGCACCCTGGGCGTCGCGGTGTTCTTCTCGCTGTTGTTCTCGACGATGAGCGGCAATATCCAAACGTCGATGACCGAAGCGTCGCAGACGCCTGAATTCCGCGCCGCCGTGGTCCAGGCCGTCAACAGCCCCGATCCGCAGGTCGCAACGGTCGGTAAGGCGTTGGCTAACCCGCAATCGGCGTCGGGTGCGCTGGACGGCGTCATGAACGACACGTCGATCATCGAACGGATGCCGCTCCAGATCGGCGCACCGATCAAGGATGGTTTTGCGGACTCGATGGACTTCGTGTTCCTGATCGTGTCCATCACCTCGCTGCTCGCGATCCTCGGGACAGCTACGTGGAAGGAACTCCCGCTACGGCACGCCAAGCCGGTGACGGCCGACGAGGATGGCAAGGTTCTGGAGTAGCGCGAAACCCGACACAGCCAAACCCAACTCAAGGGCCCAGACCCGACACGGCGAACGTGTTGGGTCTGGGCCCTTGAGTGGGGTTTGCGGCGGGGTGGTGGGCGCGGAGGTTAGTGGCCCTGTGTCTTCAGGCGCTCGATGGCCTCGTCGAGGATCTTCTGGGCCTGAGCCTTGTCGGTCCAGCCGCCGGGCGTGACCTCTTTGCCGGGCTCTAGATCCTTGTAGTGCTCGAAGAAGTGGCTGATCGCCTTGAGCTCAAACTCGCTGACGTCGGAGATGTCTTGGACCCCGTCCCACCGAACGTCATCCGCGGGGACGCAGAGCAGCTTGTCGTCGCCGCCGGCCTCGTCGGTCATGGTGTACATCCCGACGACGCGAGCCTTCACGGTGACGCCCGGAAAGACTGACTCCGGCAGCAGGACCATCGCGTCCAACGGGTCGCCGTCTTCGCCGAGGGTCTCGTCGATGTAGCCGTAGTCGGCCGGGTAACCCATCGAGGTGTACAGGTAGCGGTCGAGGAAAACGCGACCCGTTTCGTGGTCGACCTCGTATTTGTTGCGTCCGCCTTTGGGAATTTCGATGATCACGTCGAGTGCCACGTCGGTCTCCTACTGCTGTTCCGGGGTATTCGGTGGGGGCGTATGAATCGCCTCAACGATACTGTTGGTGCAATGGGACAAGTAGCGGAGGCCCGAGTGAGTCGGCGAAAAGGCACTCGAATCGCGTTGTGGTCGACCACGGCGATCGCCGTGGTCGCGGTAATCGTGGTCGCAAGCGTCGTGGTGGTACGGCAGTTAACCGCCGGTCCCGACATCCCGCCGGGAACGCCGGCCCAACCTGGCCTGCTCACAGTCACACCGGCGATTGCGCCGGTGCCGTCGAATGCACCGGAACCGACGTCGGCGGGGGTAGCCAAGGCGCTGGCCAAGGCCGTGCGGAACCCCGCGCTCGGGAAGCTGACCGGATCGGTTACCGACGCCGCGTCGGCCACCAAGCTTTGGTCTCAGAATCCAACGTTGCCGCTGATCCCGGCGTCGAATACCAAGGTCCTGACCGCTTCGGCTGTGCTACTGGGACTGCCGCACGACAAGACCCTGAAAACGACCGTCGTGGCCGGCGCCGACGGCCAGGTCATCATCGTCGGAGCTGGCGATCCGACGCTGTCGGGACAGCCGACGGGAGCGGAAACCTTCTTTACCGATGCCCCACGTATCGCCGACCTTGCCGAGCAGATCCGCAAATCCGGAGTGAAGGTCACGTCCGTTGCCATCGACGTCGACGCCTACTCCGGCCCGACTATGGATCGCAGTTGGGATCGTCGGGACATCGCCGGCGGCGATATCACACCACTTGAGGCACTGACCGCCGACGCCGGACGGATTAAGGCGCTCGACGAGTTCTCGCCTCGTGTTGCGAACCCAGCCGAAACGGCTGGCGCTGACCTGGCAGCGGCGTTGGGGGTCTCGACGAAGGTATCCCGCGCATCGGCTCCGACGGGTGCCAAGATTCTCGCTTCGGTGACGTCGGCGCCGCTCGTGACCCGCGTCGACGACATGATGCGATTCAGCGACAATGTTCTTGCGGAGGCACTATCCATCGAAATGTCGAAGGCTATCGGTGGGCCCGCGACGCTCGACGGTGGGGCGAGCGCGGTCAAGAAGGTGTTGTCCGACAACGGTTTTAACCTCGCCGGTGTCACCCTGGGTGACACGTCGGGGCTGTCGTATGTGAACCGTGTTCCCGCACGGCTACTCGACGACCTCATGTCGGGCACGGCCGGATCCGCGCAGCCGAAACTACGGCCCATGCTCGACGGCCTGCCGATTGCCGGTGGAACCGGCACACTCGCGGACCGGTTCAACCCGAAGCTGACCGCGGGCGCGGGCTGGGTGCGTGCCAAGACCGGAACACTGACCGGCGTCAGTTCGTTGACCGGAATAGTGCAGACCGTCGACGGCCGCGTGCTGTCATTTGCACTGATGTCTAACGGGACGTCGCCCGCGGATGCTCGTCCGGCACTCGACGCCGTTGCCGGAGCACTTCGAGAATGTGGATGTAAATGACGATCGAACACGACTCCACCGAGACGGATACTCCGACGGTTGGTGTCGGTGACCGGATCGACTGGAACCTTGCCGCGGCAACCGGGCGTCGGATCGCGCGGTCGGGACCACGAGTCACCGAATACACGTTGCGTGCCGCCCAGGAAGAACTCGCCGACGCCGCGGTTCGAGCGGAAGCTCCCGTTCGTGAGGTGACCGGGCTGGCCGATGGCCTGGCGATCCCAACGGCGCGGATCCTCGATCGTGGCGACTGGATCGACGCGGCGGCGCAGTCGATGCGCTCGATGCTCGGAACGGACGGGGAAGAGCCGCAACAGTCGGGATTCAGCATTTCCGGACTCATGGAAGGCGTCGCGGGAAAGGCCGGTGGCCTACAGGCTGGTGGCCTGTTGGCCTTCCTGTCCACCGCGATCCTCGGACAGTACGACCCATTCACCGCTGACCCGGAGACCGGCGACGAGGGCGTCCTGATGCTGGTGACGCCCAACATCATCACGGTCGAACGTGCCCTGCGCGTCGTGCCGTCGGACTTCCGACTGTGGGTCTGTCTGCACGAAGTCACTCACCGCGTGCAATTCTCGGCAAACCCGTGGCTGCGCCAATACATGGTCGACAACATCGCCACCTTGACGTCGGAGAGCGGGGAAAGCACCGCGGAGCTCGTCGCGCGACTGACGTCAGCCATCCGCAGCGATAAGCCGCGGGAGAAGGGTGTCATCGGTGCGATGCAGTTGCTGCAGAGCCCCGAACAATATGAAGCGTTCAGTCGGATGATGATGCTCGGCACCTTGCTCGAGGGCCACGCCGATCACGTGATGGATGCCGTTGGGCCAACGCAGGTCCCGACGGTCGCGTCCATCCGAGCCGCGTTCGACGCTCGGCGCACTCAACCGCGCAATCCCATCCAGCGCATCATTCGGGCGCTTATCGGCATGGATGCCAAGATGTCGCAATACATCCGCGGCAAGGCATTCGTGGACGAAGTGGTGTCGACGGTCGGGATGAACCAGTTCAACGCCATCTGGACCGACGCTTCGACGATGCCACTGTCTGCCGAAATCGACGAGCCTGCCCAGTGGATCAAGCGCGTGCTGTAACGCGTGCGGTCGCCGACTTCGCGGCGACGCACCTGGCCACCACCGACGTGTGCGTCGCATTGTCGGGTGGGCCGGATTCGCTGGCCCTCACCGTCGGCGCCGTCGACGCCGGGTTACGCACGCACGCTATCGTCGTCGACCATCAACTACAGGTCGATTCTGCCAAAACAGCCTGTGCCGCAGCAGAATTCGCTATCAGCCGCGGAGCGACGTCGGAAGTCGTGACGGTCGATGTCCGCGGCAACGGCGGTATGGAAGCGGCTGCGCGCGATGCCCGATACGCGGCATTGCTGGACGCGTCGGGAGGCCGGCCAGTTCTGATCGGGCACACCCTCGACGATCAGGCCGAGACCGTTCTGCTGGGGCTGTCGCGAGGGTCGGGGCCGCGATCGATCGCCGGGATGGTCGCCTGGCGCGAGCCGTGGGGTCGACCGCTACTCGGGCTCCGACGGACCGCCACGCATCGCGCGTGTGAACAGTGGGGGCTGACGCCGATTCGCGACCCCCACAACGACGATCCGCGGTTCACCCGGGTCCGCGTGCGCACGGAGGTGCTGCCCCTACTCGACGACGTGCTCGGCGGCGGTGTGCCGGATGCGTTGGCGCGCACGGCCGACGCGGTGCGCGACGACGTCGAACTGCTGGAGCAACTGTCCGACGCTGCGTATAAAACCTCGGTGACCGACGCCGGGCTTGATGTGGAAACCGTTGCGGCGCTTCATCGTTCGCTCCGACGCCGAGTGTTGCATCGGTGGCTACGGGACGTCGGGGCCACCGAACCGACCGCACGGGTAGTCGACGCCGTCGATGCTTTAGTTACCGATTGGCACGGTCAAGGGCCGGTTGCCGTCGGGGGCGACCGAACGTACCGACTTGTCGTCGCGCGGCGGTCGGGGGCGTTGGTTACCGACCGCGCTGCGCGGTAGTAGGTGGCTTGAATGGCGAGTTGATCGTGTTCCAATACTGGATCCCGAAGCCGATCAACCCTCCGCCACCGCCGCCGATAGCGCCGAGCGCTGACCCCAGCCCGACTCCGCCAACGAAACCGGGGATGCAGCCGACGCCAAAGAGGGGCAGGCCGAGAATGCAACCGGCCACGCCGCCGACAATGCCGCCGAGGATTGTTCCGACGATCGTCGAAATTGTGAGTGCGGCGCGCACCTGCTCATTGAAAACGGCAAGGGCGACGCGATCGCGCTCCTCCTTGGTGCGGGGAGCGCTGTTGAAGCGGTCTTGATTCGATGCCGCGGGCTTCAATGCTGCGGGCTTCCGCGCCCCCGTGGTGACGATCGGGGTCAACGTCGCGGTCGTCGATGACGCGGAGACAGTGGTGCCAAGGCGCTGTGGCGTTCCATTGAGCGTGAACGTCAACGGGATGCGTAGTCGTTCGGCGCCGTTTGCGGCTCGCAGGGAAAGGGAGTCGCCAGTCGTGGTGATCGAGCCGTCGCGGACGGCGAGCTTGACACTTTGCCCAACCCGGGAGGCAGAGTAGGAGACCGGACCGTCGGAGCGTGGCGCGGCGACTGCGGTGCCAGCGGCGAATGTGGTGGTGAGGGCAACAATCACCGCGAAGCACCCGATGCTGGTGAGGCGTTTCATTCAGTAAATTCCAATGTCGAAGATTATTACTAACGTTGGCTAACTATCCTTTCTTAGCCGATCCGCGCATGGCCCGCCCGAGTTTGCCAACCATTTACGTTCGCGAACCGATCGTTCAGACGGCGCGACGTTGGATGCGACTTCAGGGCAGACCACCGGACGTGACAAGCTAGAGCCGTGAGCAGCCTCGAGAACCCGTACGGCGACGACATCGAAGCGGTCCTGATCACCGAAGAACAGATCAAGCAGCGGACCGTTGAGCTGGCCACGACGGTCGCGCAACGTTACGCCGGCATCCCCGATGACCTGGTTTTGATCGGGATTCTCAAGGGCGCGATCATGTTCATGACCGACTTTGCGCGCGCACTGCCCATTCCCTCGCAAATGGAGTTCATGGCGGTGTCGAGCTATGGGTCGGCGACGTCATCGTCGGGTGTGGTGCGAATCCTCAAGGACCTCGACCGCGACATCGCCGACCGCGACGTACTGATCGTCGAGGACATCATCGATTCCGGCCTCACGCTCAGTTGGCTCATGCGCAACCTCGCGACGCGATCACCGCGATCGTTGAATGTGTGCACGCTGCTTCGTAAGCCCGACGCTGTGCGTGCCACCCTCGACGTCCGGGACATCGGTTTCGACATCCCAAACGAATTTGTCGTCGGGTACGGACTGGACTATGCCGAGCGTTACCGCGACCTCCCGTACATCGGACGCCTCAACCCCGCCGTCTACGCAAATTGAGCCGACGCCGGCGCGGGAACGAAACGCGCCGCTGCCACGTTCAATAACCGGCGAGTAGCCTAGAAAGCCAAGTCATACCGGAAAGGACGTTGGCGTCACGCGAAGTCCGCGGGTGCCGCACCAGCGCGAATGAATCGAAAGACCGTATTCCGCAATCTGGCGATTGTGCTCCTGATCCTCCTTGCCCTGTGGGGCTGGAGTTCCATGCGCGACTCGAGCCGGGAGTTCCGTGCGGTTGACACCAACGTCGCGCTCACCCAGCTCAACACCAAGTCCAACGTCGAATTTGTTCAGATCGACGACCGTGAGCAGCGACTCCGCATCAGTCTGCGCAAACCCATCGTCGTCAATGCTAAGGGCGACAAGTCCGACAAGATCACCGCGCAGTACCCATCATCGAGCGCGCGCCAGGTCTTCGACCGAATCGACGCAACCGGTGCCGGCTACCAGACCAATGTCACCCAAAGTTCGATCATTGGTCAGATCCTGCTGTTCATCGTGCCGATGATCATCCTGGTCGGCCTCTTCATGTTCATGATGAGCCGCATGCAGGGCGGAGGCCGTGGCGGTGTCATGGGCTTCGGCAAGTCCCGCGCGAAGCAACTGTCCAAGGACATGCCCAAGACAACCTTCGCCGACGTTGCGGGTGCCGACGAAGCTGTCGAAGAGCTGTATGAAATCAAGGACTTCCTGCAGAATCCGGCGCGCTACCAGGCGTTGGGCGCGACGATCCCCAAGGGCGTGCTGCTCTATGGTCCGCCTGGCACCGGCAAGACCCTGCTTGCCCGCGCAGTCGCCGGTGAAGCGGGCGTTCCGTTCTTCACGATCTCCGGCTCGGACTTCGTTGAGATGTTCGTCGGCGTTGGCGCGTCGCGTGTCCGCGACCTCTTCGAGCAGGCCAAAAACAACAGCCCGTGCATCATCTTCGTCGATGAGATCGACGCGGTCGGCCGACAGCGTGGCGCGGGGCTCGGCGGCGGCCATGATGAGCGTGAGCAGACCTTGAACCAGCTGCTGGTTGAGATGGACGGCTTCGGCGAGCGCTCGGGCGTGATCCTGATGGCCGCCACCAACCGTCCCGACATTCTCGACCCCGCGTTGCTGCGCCCAGGTCGGTTCGATCGTCAGATCCCGGTCGGCAACCCCGACATGGCGGGTCGTCGGGCCATCCTCAAGGTTCACTCCAAGGGCAAACCAATCGATCCCGACGCCGACCTCGACGGTCTCGCGAAGCGGACCCCGGGTATGTCGGGTGCCGATTTGGAGAACGTCCTCAACGAGGCCGCGTTGCTCACCGCCCGCGAGAACAAGACCGTCATCGCTGGCGAGGCACTGGAAGAAGCCGTCGATCGCGTCATCGGTGGTCCACGCCGCAAGAGTCGCGTGATCAGCGAACACGAACGCAAGATCGTGGCATATCACGAAGGTGGGCACACGCTGGCCGCATGGGCCATGCCTGATCTGGACCCGATCTACAAGGTCACCATCCTGGCCCGCGGCCGGACCGGCGGGCATGCGCTCGCCGTGCCCGAGCAGGATAAAGACGTGATGACCCGGTCGGAGATGATCGCCCGTCTGGTGATGGCGATGGGCGGCCGGGCCGCAGAGGAGTTGGTCTTCAGCGAGCCGACAACCGGAGCGTCGTCGGATATCGACCAGGCCACCAAGATTGCTCGCGCGATGGTCACCGAGTACGGAATGAGCGCCAAGCTTGGTGCCGTCCGGTACGGCCAGGAGCAGGGTGATCCGTTCCTCGGTCGTTCGATGGGCGTGCAGAGTGACTACTCCGCCGAAGTTGCCCGCGAGATCGACGATGAGGTCCGACGTCTCATTGAAGCCGCGCACACCGAGGCTTGGGCGATCCTCTCGGAATACCGCGACATCCTCGACTCCTTGGCAACGGAACTGCTGGAACGGGAAACTCTGACCCGCAAGGATCTGGAAAAGATCTTCGCCGACGTCGAGAAGCGGCCGCGGATCACCGAGTTCAACGAGTTCGGCGGTCGGACCCCGAGTGACAAGCCGCCGGTGAAGACGCCGGGTGAGCTCGCAATCGAACGTGGTGAGCCGTGGCCACCGGAACCCGAACCAGCGACGGTCCCCGTCGGTGCGGGCTCGACGCCACCGGACGCACCGGGACAGGTTCCGCCTTACTCTCCCGGCTATCCGCCCGCGCAGCCGCAGGCGGGCCAGCCGTATCCGCAGCAGCCCTATCCGCAGCAGCCGTATCCGCAGCAGCCCTATCCCCAGCAGCCGTATGCCGGTCAGCCGTATCCGCAGCAGCCGCCGGCCCAGCCCGTCGCAGGCGGAACTCGCCCCGACTATGGCGCTCCGGCAGACTGGTCGGCGCCGGGATGGCCCCCGAATGGTGGCCAGCCCAACGGCGGCCAGCCGAATGGTGGCCAGCCGTACGGTGGCCAGCCGTACGGTCGGCACCCAAATGGTGGACAGGGCGCCACCGCTAACCCCAACGGCGCCGATCCAACTGGCACCAACCCCACCGGGGCGAACCCGAATGGAGAACAGGGTCGCGATGACGATCAGTGAGCCGTCTGCCGCAACGGGTAGCGCTATCGGCGAGTTTGATCAGGAACGCGCTGAAGCCGCGGTCCGGGAACTCCTGATCGCTATCGGGGAAGATCCCGAGCGAGAGGGACTTCGTCGCACCCCGACTCGGGTGGCGAACGCCTACCGTGAGGTCTTCGCCGGGCTGTACACCGACCCCGATGAAGTCCTGTCCACCACCTTCGACGAGAACCACGAGGAACTTGTCCTGGTTAAGGACATCCCGCTGTTTTCGACATGCGAACACCACCTGGTGTCGTTCCACGGTGTCGCTCACGTCGGATATATCCCGGGGACGTCGGGGCGAGTGACGGGACTGTCGAAGCTGGCACGGCTCGTCGACCTGTACGCGAAGCGTCCGCAGGTGCAGGAACGCCTGACGTCGCAGATCGCCGACGCGGTGGTCCGCAAGCTCGATCCTCGCGGGGTGATCGTCGTGATTGAGGCTGAGCATCTGTGCATGGCGATGCGCGGCATCCGCAAGCCCGGTGCGAGCACCACCACGTCGGCCGTGCGTGGTCTGTTCAAGACCAGCGCGGTATCGCGCGGTGAGGCCCTAGACCTAATTACCCGTTAGCGATGACTGACCGCCGCACCCGTGTGCTGGGCGTAGTCAACGTGACCGCGGATTCGTTCTCCGACGGCGGTCGGTACCTGGAAGTCGCGTCGGCGGTCGACCACGGTCGGCAGTTGGCGGCCGAAGGCGCCCACATCGTCGACGTCGGCGGGGAGTCCACCCGGCCGGGTGCGCATCGCATCGACGCCGAGGTCGAGGCGTCACGAGTGGTCCCGGTGATTAGGGAATTGTCGGGGCAGGGGATCAGCGTCTCTGTCGACACAATGCGAGCATCGGTCGCGCGCGCCGCGATCGACGCTGGTGCAAGCCTGATCAACGACGTTTCCGGGGGTCGTGCCGATCCCGATATGGCACGCGTCGTCGCCGACGCCGGCGTGCCGTGGATCCTCATGCATTGGCGTCCACTTTCCGATGGATCGGCAACCGGCCCCTTCTCGCCCGCCGACTTCACCCATCGCGGCGCCGACGACGACGGCTACCGTGACGTGGTGGCTGAGGTCAGCGGCGAGCTGTTGGCCCAGGTCGACGCGGCCGTCGGGTCCGGGGTGAACCCGGACAACATCATCCTCGACCCGGGGCTGGGTTTCGCCAAGAACGCCGACCACAACTGGGCACTGTTGCACGCGCTGCCGACGCTGGTTGGCCTCGGTTTCCCGATTCTCGTCGGAGCGTCCCGAAAACGGTTCCTTGGTTCGCTGCTTGCCGTCGATGGCGTCGACCGGCCACCCGAGGGTCGAGAGGTTGCGACGGCGGCAATATCGGCGCTCGCCTCGGCCGCCGGCGCGTGGGGGGTGCGCGTGCATGACGTCGCGTCGAGTATTGATGCGATCGCGGTGGCACAGGCGTGGCAGCGTGGGCAGGGCACAACGACAGGGAGAGCATCCGATGGCTGACCGTATTGAGTTGCGCGGCTTGCGAATCCGTGGATTTCACGGCGTATTTGACCATGAACGTCGGGACGGCCAGGACTTCCTCATCGACGTAACACTGTGGCTCGATCTCGAGCGCGCGGCAGCGTCGGACGATCTGAGTGACACGGTCGACTACGGCGCTCTCGCAGCCCAGGTCCACGACATCGTCGCCGGTGAACCGCGGAACCTGATCGAGACCGTCGGAGCGGAGATCGCCGAGACCGTGATGAGTGACGAGCGGTTGGCGGCGGTCGAGGTCACCGTACACAAGCCGTCGGCGCCGATCCCGCTGACCTTTGACGATGTCGCGGTGGTGACTCGACGTTCGCGAAAGTCGATGGCACACAAGGCGCAAGGCGTCGACGGATGAGTCGCGCTGTCCTCTCGGTTGGTAGCAACATTGGTGATCGGCGAGCCCAGTTGCGAAGTGTCGTAACGGCTTTCGATGGCGAGGTGCAGGCGGTATCGCCGGTGTATTCGACGGCCCCGTGGGGCGGCGTTGAACAGGATGACTTCTACAACATCACCGTGATCGTCGAGGGAGGCCGCTCCGCGCGTGAATGGCTCGTGGCGGGTGCCGAACTTGAGCGGGCCGCCGAGCGGACACGTGAAGTGCGTTGGGGGCCAAGGACCCTCGACGTCGACGTGATCACCGTGGATGTCGACGGACGGCCGGTTCGCAGCGACGATCCGATCCTGACTCTTCCACATCCGCGAGCCGCGCAGCGGGCGTTCGTGTTGGTGCCGTGGCTCGACGCCGATGCGGAGGCGACGCTGCCAACTGCCACCGGGCCCGTGTGGGTCAAAGATCTTGTCGCGCAGCTCGACCCAGCGGAGCGCGAGTCGGTGCGGCGCCTCGGAGAATTGGATGGTGACTGGTGAATCCGACACCGACGCCACCCGATGGCGACGAAGAGGGCTTGGGGCCCACCAAGATTCGGGATCTGGTGGTTATTGCCGCGATCGTCGGGGTAGCGATGTGGATCTTGGTCTCCGACAACTACGGTTCGTTTCCATCCATCCCGCTGCTGGCCGGGATCGTGCTGTACGTTGTTGCGGCTCTTGAAGTTGTCATCGCGCTGGTGGTCCGATCCCGCGTCGCTTCCCGACAGGTTGGTCGCGCGCGTGGCCAACTGCATCCACTGACCGCCGCGCGCATTCTGGCGCTTGCCAAGGCGTCGGCCATACTCGGTGCGATTTCGGTGGGTGCATGGTCCGGAATGCTGATTTTCCTGTTGGGGCAGAACGACGTTACGCAGGCCGAGCACGACCGCGCGCCGGTCATCGTCGCACTCGTCGGCGGAGTGGTACTGGTTGCCGCGGCCCTGTGGCTGGAGTACTGCTGCCGTGCGCCGGACGATCCGACACCGGATGCGCTGACCGATGCGTCAGGGGCGTAGCGCACTGCGGTTAGTCCGGACTTACTGGGCGGAGATGACGATCCGGGTCGCAATTTCGCAACTCTCCGACCCTCTTGGCCGAAAACTGCCCTGTTAAACGGTATCTTCTCGGTCATGGCGCCATCCAACGGCCGTACGGCGGACACTCGGCGATCCTCGCGATCGGTTGCACAGTGGATGCTTGGTCTACTCATCCTGCTTGCCGTCGTGGCCAGCGTGCTGATGGTGTTCTCCGACAAGCTTTCCGTCACCGGTTCGATCGCGGTTATCGCTTCTCTGTGGGCTGCGGTGATCGGTGCGATCCTGGTCACCAAGTTCCGTCGCCAGGCCGACACGGCCGAGGCGAAGAGCCGTGACCTTCGGTTGGTCTACGAGTTGCAGCTCGAACGTGAGATCACGGCACGCCGCCAGTACGAACTCGACGTAGAAACGACAATCCGCAAAGAAGTTGCTGCCGAATCGGGTTCGGAACTATTGGAACTGCAGGCTCAGGTCGCGGCTCTGCGGTCCAGCCTTGAGGCACTGCTGGGCGAACCGCTCCCCGAAGAGCGCGTTGCGCTGCCCAACGAGCGGTTGCGGGAGCTGGCGTCCGGCATTGGAACCAACCTGTATCAGCCCGACGACGGTGCGATGGCCGCCCACGATTTCGCGTCAACCGCGCCAGCGGCCGCCGATGGTCGCCATCTGCCGCAGGATGGTGGCTACGACATTCCGCGCGCCGCGGCGACCGACGTCACCGAGATCATCCCCGTCGTCACCGACGGCGAAGACGTGGTGAGTGCCCAGTTTGAGCAGATTCGTCCCGAGGTGGATCGTCGCGACGCTGGGCCCGCGGTCCAGCGGTCGGAGCCGGCCGTCGACTACCAGCCGCCGGCCGAAGCCTATTCCGCGATGGACAACCCAAACGTCGCTCGGTTCGTCGAAGATTCACCGACCGACGCGTGGGTACCTGAACCCTCGGCTAGCGCACCGCAGCCCCAGCCCGAGCCTCAGCCTGAGCCCGACGTCGCGGATGCCGAGCTGGAAGATTCGGTTGGACGTCATGACAACGGGGCGGGCGTGCCGTTCTCCGAGCTGGTGAACCAATTGCAGCGGCCGTCGTCATCGGGTGGCGGCCGTCGACGCCGTGCTGACTAGTAACGCCAGCGTGAGGCCGGTCACTTCCCGTAGCCGCGTATAGGCGAAACGGCATATCCTCGTCACTGAACGTCTGGTACCCGCAGAGCGGGACTGGAACTGACAAATGGAGGATCCGCGGTGGATACACCGGGCCAATTTTCTGCTGACATGCGTGCGGAGGGACTCGTCCCCGCACGTCTTGCCGTCGGCGTGGTTTCGGCGGGTCGAGTTGGGACCGCATTGGCGCAGGCGCTTGAACGCGTTGGCCACGTCGTCGGATCCGTAGTCGCACGATCGACAGATTCACTCGAACGTGCCACGCAACGGTTGTCACAGTCGCAGATATTGCCGATCAATCTCGTTGTGGCGCGATCGGAATTGCTGATCATCAGTGTTCCCGACGCTGTCCTGGCCGACGTCGTTGACGAGATCGCGCGCGGAGGCGAGCTGCGTCGCGGAACGGTGGTGGCCCATACCGCTGGTGCCCACGGCGTCGACGTGCTGGCGCCGCTGGCCGACCTCGGGGCCCTGTGCCTGGCGATCCACCCGGCGATGACGTTTGTCGGGACCGCGGACGACACCGCCCGACTAACCGACGCCTGCTTTGGCATCACCGCAACCGACGAGATCGGATATGCGATCGCGTCGTCGCTGGTCTATGAACTGGGCGGACAGCCGGTGCGGATCAATGAGTCCGATCGAGTGCTCTATCACGCTGCCCTCGCCCATGGCGCCAACCATTTGGTTGCGCTGATCAGTGACGCTGTCGCCGCCCTCGACGTTGCGATTCGTCGTGGTGCGCCGGATGGAGAGCAGGTGCCCATCCGCCTCGCGCCGGCCATCCTTGGGCCGCTGGTGACCGCAGCGCTCGGCAACGTTCTCGACCTCGGTCCAGATGCGCTCACCGGTCCGGTCGCCCGCGGTGATGCGGCGGCGATTCAAGCTCATATCGATGCGTTGCGCGGCCTGCCGTCGGGGCCGATAACGTCCGGAATTCTGCCCGCCTACCTCGCCCAAGCCAAGCGCGCGGCGGTGTACGCCGACGCGCCAAACGAATTGACCAAACTACTGACGGAGGCCTCATGACCAGCGTCGAATCCGCTAACCCCGAATCAACCAGCGCCGAATCCACTGCGGCGGCACGCCCGTACGTGCCCGGCCAACTCACCGTGCATCGGGATCCGGCACAGCTCAACAAGGTGAGTCGGGCACTTCGGTCGACCGGCAAGCGGGTCGTCCTCGTCCCGACGATGGGCGCCCTCCACGCCGGCCACCTCGAACTCGTGCGCGCGGCGAAGGCCCAGGGCAACACCGTCGTGATCGTGTCGATCTTCGTCAATCCGCTCCAGTTCGGTGCCGGTGAAGATCTCGGCGCCTACCCGCGTACCTTCGACGAGGATCTGGCACTCCTTCGACCGTTGGGCGTCGAGTTAGTTTTCGCGCCGACCGTGGCAGCGATGTACCCGAATGGCCAACGCACCACGGTCCATCCGGGACCCGCCGGTGAAGGGCTCGAAGCGGCTTCTCGCCCAACGCATTTCGCGGGCATGCTGACTGTCGTTCTTAAACTGCTCAACATCGCGGCCCCCGACGCCGCGTACTTCGGTGAGAAGGACTACCAACAGCTCGTGCTCATCCGCCAGATGGTCACCGACCTCGACCTCGGCGTCGACATCATTGGCGTACCGACCGTTCGGGAGTCCGACGGCCTCGCGATGTCGTCGCGCAACCGCTACCTCGACGCCGAGCAGCGCGAGCTTGCGACGACTTTGTCTGCCGCGCTAGTCGCGGGGGCGCATGCGGCGCAGGGTGGGGAAGCCGCGATTCTCGCTGCGGCGCAACAGGTTCTCGACACGCATCCGCAAATCATCGTCGATTACCTGGTAGTCCGCGGTCGCCAACTTGAACCCGCTCCGGCGACCGGCGACGGCCGCCTGCTGATCGCCGCGCGCTTTGGAGCCACTCGATTGCTCGACAACGTCGGAGTGGCGATCGGTATATCGCTTCGCGGTGATGACCCGCAGTCCGCAACTCCCCGTCGCTCCGCTCGCCAGTCCCCGACCCCAGCCACGACGATTTCCGCAACAACGAAGGATTGATCGCCATGTTTCGCACCATGATGACCTCCAAAATTCATCGGGCCACGGTCACCCAGGCCGACTTGCACTACGTAGGATCGGTCACCATCGACGAAGACCTCCTCGATGCCGCCGATCTGCTTGAAGGCGAGCAAGTGACCATCGTCGACATCAACAACGGTGCTCGGCTGGAGACCTACGCTATCGCTGGTGAGCGTGGCAGCGGTGTCATTGGGATCAACGGTGCCGCAGCACATCTCGTGCATCCAGGTGACCTCGTCATCATCATCGCCTACGGCATTCTCAACGAACAGGAAGTCCGTAATTACGCGCCGCACGTCGTGTTTGTCGACGAGCAGAACCGCGTCGTAACCGAGGGCACCGACCCTGCGAACGTCCCCGACGGCTCGGGTCTGCTTGACCCGCGATCTCTCGCACGGGTCTGAGCCGATGCTGCTGGCCGTTGATATCGGCAACACCAATATCCACCTTGGTGTGTTCTCGGGAACGCGTGACCACGCGAAGTTGGTGCGCGACTGGCGAATTCACACGGATCCGCGTCTCACCGCCGATGAGCTGGCACTGACCATCGCCGGCCTGCTCGGCGACGACATGGAGACGGTCACCGCAGTCGCGGGACTGTCGACCGTGCCGTCTCTCATGCGTGAAATGCGGGTGATGACGGAGAAGTACTTTGGCGCTGGCCCGCACGCTCTACTTGAGCCCGGTGTGCGAACCGGTGTGCCGCTTCTCGTCGACAACCCCAAGGAAGTCGGTGGCGACCGAGTTGCGAACGCTCTTGCCGCACATGCGGAGTTCGTCGGCCCATGCATCGTCGTGGCATTCGGTACCGCGACGGTTGTTGACGCGGTGTCGGCAAAGGGCGAGTTCCTCGGTGGCGCGATCGCACCCGGGGTGAACCTGGCCGTCGAAGCGTTGGCCGAGCACACCGTCACACTTCGACGCACCGAACTGCGAGCGCCGCGCGGTGTACTGGGAAAGAACACCGCCGAGGCGTTGCAGGCCGGCATCATTTACGGATTCGCGGGACAGGTAGACGCGCTCGTCGACCGCGTGCGCGACGAGGTTCCGGGATTCGACGGTGACGACGTCACCGTCGTCGCGACCGGCTTCTTGGCGCCGCTGATGTTTGGTGAGTGCGAGACATTGACCGATCATCGCCCGTATCTGACGCTCGACGGCCTGCGTCGAGTCTACGACCGAAGTTCCGAACGTAAGTCGAGATAGTGTCGGCCGCACAACCTGTCACGAATTGACATGTCAGGCGACTTATTTGCCTCGTCGCCGACGAGCTCGACTGGTTATGCGGAGCGGTACAAAAAACGGGCCGACAAGCGGATGCTTGTCGGCCCGTCTTAGCTAGTCATCACGGGATCGTGACGACCTGCCCAACGTTGATCAGGTCCGGGTTAGGGATGTTGTTCAGGTTGGCGATCTCCTGGTAACGGTTTCCGTCGCCCAGGTACTTCTCGGCGATGGCCCACAGCGTGTCGCCCTCGACGACGGTGTGGGTGCGCTGTGCGGCGGGAGCAGCCTCGACAGCGGGCTCCGGGATCGGCGAATCAGTTTCGGTCTGCGACTGCCAGATTGCCTTGTCGCCGGTGTAAGCAACGACGTTGCGGTCGTTCTGAACAACCAGGCGAACGTTCGAGTTTCCGTTGGTCTTGGTGGACCAGACACCCTCGTCGGAGCCGTTGGCCAGCACGACGTTGCCGTCTTCCTGGACGCTGGCGCGTACGACACCCTTGCCGTTGGTCTTGGTCGACCAGATCGGGTTGCCCTGATCAATCAGAACCAGGTTGCCGTCGTCCTGCAGCTTCAGCTCGTATGCGCCGTTTGCCGAGGTCAACGACTGGCCGGTGCCGAGACGATCACCAACGTTGAGTGTGTCACCCATATGAAACCACCTTCATAGTGTTCGGTCAGTTCAAGATGCAACGCACGATGATCGTGCAGCAGCATCGACAATAGCGCCCCCTTGTGACACCGGTCCTAGCCGGTTGCGAACTTTGAGTTAATTGACGCGAATGAATTTAAGTCTGGCGTCGGTCGGACACCTGTGACAGACTCCTTCACGTGATCAAGAGCTGTCTGGAGTGTTGTCAGGGCTGACCCGCGTCTACGCGGTCGCCCAACTCGGCCTCCCAGTTTCTTTCGATCATTCCTTGAGGACTCCTCATGACCAGCACTCTTGCGCAGCCGCGCATCTCATTCCGTCCCGTCATCGACGCCGGTGTTGTTGCGCCGCTGTCGGTGCCAGCAGGTGACTACCGCCGCGCCGTCGAAGGTGGTGCGACGCCGATCGATATCCGCTCCCAGTCGACGCGTGACCGTGACGGTGCCCTGTTGGGTGCCATCGCGATTCCTGCCGACGACGCATTGGACCGGTTGACGCCCGGGTCGTCGCAGTCGCTGCGACTCGCGGCCCCCGACGCTCAGTGGGTTCTGGTCAGTGACGATGGCCACGACGCGGAATGGCTGGCCTGGCATCTGCAGGCCCGCGGTATCAGCGGCGCTCGGTTCGTCGTCGGCGGGCATCGACGATTGCGCGCCCACGGCATTAACGGCCCAATCTCGTCGGCGGAACTGTCGATGATTGCCGCGCACGACGACTAGCGACGACCGCGCCGGTCGAGTTCGTTACCGCGCAGGTCTTGCCGGTATTGTTGCCAGGCGTGAGTGACCAGACTGAACCGCGGACCGACGATGCACCCGAACAGCTGCGGATCCGACGGGAGAAGCGTGAGCGGATCCTCTCCGATGGTCGGCAGGCATACCCGGTCGCCATTGAGCGGACGCATGGTCTCGCTGAGATTCGCGGCACGTACTCCGACCTTGAAGCGGGCACCGAAACCGGCGTCGACGTCGGTGTCGCGGGCCGCGTGATCTTCCTCCGCAACAAGGGGAAGCTGTGCTTCGCGACGCTACAGGACGGCGACGGAACTCAACTGCAGGCGATGGTGAGTTTCAACGGCGTCGGTGAAGATGCGTTGGCGCTGTGGAAGTCCGACGTTGACCTCGGCGACATCGTGTTCATTCACGGTCAGGTCATCAGTTCGCGAACTGGCGAACTGTCGGTGCTGGCCGACCGTTGGGAGATGGCGTCAAAAGCGTTGCGGCCACTGCCCGTTGCGCACAAAGAGATGAACGAGGAGTCGCGGGTTCGACAGCGTTACGTCGACCTGATCGTCCGCCCGGAAGCCCGATCGATGGCGCGCACCCGCATTGCGGTGATGCGCGAGCTACGCGATGCGCTGGCCAAGCGCGACTTCCTGGAGATCGAGACGCCGATGCTGCAGACGTTGCACGGCGGCGCGGCGGCCCGGCCGTTCGTCACGCATTCCAACGCATTCGATATCGACCTGTTCCTTCGTATCGCTCCGGAACTCTTCCTCAAGCGTGCGGTTGTCGGTGGCATCGACCGAGTATTCGAGATCAACCGCAACTTCCGTAACGAGGGTGCGGATTCGACGCACTCGCCGGAGTTCGCGATGCTCGAGACCTACCAGGCCTACGGCACCTACGACGACGCCGCGGTAATGACTCGCGAACTGGTGCAAGAAGTTTCGCTCGGAGCGCTGGGGACGTTGACACCCACGATGCCCGACGGCAGCGAGTATGACCTGTCGGGTGAATGGACGTCGCTGTCGATGTACCCGTCGCTTTCGGAGGCCGTGGGCGTGGAAATCACGCCGCAGGCGAGCGTCGACGAATTGTTGGCGCTGGCCGCCAAAGTCGGGCTCGACGTTCCGAAGGACAAAGGGTACGGCCACGGCAAACTCGTCGAAGAATTGTGGGAGCACACCGTCGGGCACGGGCTCTCACAGCCGGTGTTCGTGCGAGACTTCCCGGTCGAAACGTCGCCGCTGGTGCGTTCGCACCGGTCGATCGACGGCGTCGTCGAGAAGTGGGACCTGTACGTCCGTGGCTTCGAGTTGGCGACCGGCTACTCCGAGCTCGTCGATCCGGTGATTCAGCGTGCGCGCTTTGTCGATCAGGCGCGCCTTGCTGCGGCCGGCGACGACGAGGCGATGGTTCTCGACGAGGAGTTCCTTGCCGCGATGGAGTACGGCATGCCCCCGACCGCGGGTACCGGCATGGGCATCGACCGTCTGCTGATGGCGCTTACCGGACTGGGTATTCGCGAGACGATCCTGTTCCCGCTCGTCAAGCCGCTGGGATAACCTGCACTGCCTCGGAGTTCCTGCGCTCGCGAGCGCAGTTTCTCCTAGCTAGTGCAGGTTTTGGGTCATACGACGCGGGGAAGGCGGCGGCATCCTCGTTGTGCCGCAAGAGTTTTGTGTATTTTTTGAGGCCGTCGAACTCCCCGACGAGACGGCCCGCCCAGTCGAAATCGACGCGCCATCGGTGATGACGTACGTCGTACCAGCGCTGCAGCGTCGGGAGAGGCAGTCCAGCGGTGATCATCTGCGACCGACTCCACGATTCGCCAGTGCTTTCCGACTGCGCGTCCCCAAATTCGACGGCGCGCCGCGCGACTCCGACACCGCGACGCTTTCCTCGCCCGAGGATCGATCGCATGACCTCCCTGTCAGTGCCATTGCGGAGTGCCGAGTCGACGACGGTGAGTGCCGCGGGAAATCTTGACGCGCACGCGACGTCGACGGCGGTACGTTCAATCGTTGTCGTGGGGATACCGTCGACCAGGGTTACGTCGCTGGATGGCAGAGCCATGTCGTGAGTGTGCCGCTGCGGACGAATGTTGCCCGCGCATCCCGGGATCGTGAGGTGCACTCGGTCGAACGTGGGATTCAGCAAGTCGAGCTGCAGCAGCGTCGCGGCCGAATGAAAGCTAACCGCGCCGTCGTAGGTGGCCCCGCAGCGTCGATCCGACAGCCAAGTCGCGATCGCTTTGAGTCGATGAACCTCGTCGGGATAACGACTGGCCGTGCGGACGTACACGCCGTCGATCAGCCTGGTGAGTTGCCCATCGCGTCGTGCACGCGCAATCGCGGCGTCGTCGTAGTCGTGGGCCAGGATGTCCGCGCGGAACAATAGCCCATTCGGTGTCGGGGGCAGCGTGATCATGTCTATTGGACGCATCGCGCGCGCAATCGGATCCGTCGAAACCACAAAACCTGCACTGCCTCGGATCTCCTGCGCTTGCGAGCGCAGTTTCTCCTAGCTAGTGCAGGTTTTGGGCTGGTGCAGGTTTTAGGGAGCAGCTACTTCTGCAAGCGACGACCGTGCCGCGCTTCATACTCGGCGCGGGCGTCGGCGGTCTTGGCCAGCTCAATCTCGTGAACCAGCTCGGTGTCCAGGCCGTGCTTCTTCAGGCGCGACTTGCGATAAAACTTGTTGAGCGCGACGGCGAAGTAGATGAAGGGCAGCAGAATCGGCAGCGTCATGCTGGCCAAGACCAGCGGCGACGCTGGGAAGGCCAGCAGCGGGGTGAGCAGGATCAACACCGGAATCACCACGCGAATGATGGTGCGTCGAGCGGCGCCCGGTCCCGCGAGGTCGTTGCGCACCCAATCGTGCATCGACGGCGGCAGCGTGCGGCCGTAGCAGTACGTCACGTACTGCCACAGATTCGGGCGGGTCTGGTCACTCATGAGTATTGAGCATACTTACCGCAGGTCGCGCTTCAGAATCTTGCCGGATGCATTGCGCGGGAATGCGTCGATGATCACAACCGATCGCGGCACCTTGAAGTTCGCGAGGTGTCCCTTGGCATATGCGAGGACAACGTCGGGAGTGACGTCCGCGTCGTCGCGCACGGTCAGGAACGCGCGTCCCACTTCACCGAGCCGCTCATCTTCGACGCCGACGACCGCAACCTCGGTGACCCCGTCGATGCGGCTCAACGTCTGCTCGATTTCCGCTGGATACACGTTGAAACCACCGCAGATGTACATGTCCTTGAGGCGGTCGGTGATCTTGAGGTTGCCCGCGTCGTCGAGGGTGCCGATGTCGCCGGTATGCAGCCAACCGTCGGATTCGATGGTTTCGGCGGTGGCTTCGGGATCGTCGAGGTAGCCGCGCATCACCATTTTGCCGCGAGTCAGAACTTCACCCTGCTCGCTGAGCTTGATCTCCATGCCGTCGAATGCCCGACCGCAGGTGGTCGCGACGGTGACGGCGTCGTCGTCGGGGGTACAGGTGGTGATGAAGCCGCTGGTTTCCGTCTGCCCGTACGCGGTCACCACGGTTTCGACGCCAAGATCACTCTGCAGTCGTTCGATGAGGACCACGGGCACGATGGTCGCGCCGGTCACGATTAGCCGTAACGACGAGAGGTCAATGTCGGCGCGAGCGGGGTCGTCGAGGATTGTCTGAAAGATAGTCGGTGCGCCGGGGAAGACTGTTGCGCGTTGTGCAGCAACAAGTTTCATCGCGTCTGACGGTGAGTACACCGCGAGCGGGAGCATCGTCGAGCCGAACAGCACCGACGGCAGGATGCCCGCTTTGTATCCGAAGGTGTGGAAGTAGGGGTTGACCATGAGGTACCGGTCATCCTCGGTGAGGCGGCCGTTGGCTCCCCACGCGTGTGAGCCCGCCATTGTCTGCTGATGTTCGGCAAGCACACCTTTGGCCCGACCCGTGGTTCCCGACGTGAACAAGATGTCCGACAGATCGTCGGGCGCGACGCCGGCGGCCTGCGTATCGGCGGCGGCCTTACCTTCGGGGTCGTCGCCGGAGGCGACAAACTCGGCCCAATCGAGGACACCGTCGGGGAGTAGTTGACTGTCCGTTAAGGGCACCCGGATGAGCGTTCTGCCGGTGTTTGCTGCCACCAGATCGGCGAGGTGGTCGGAGCCAAGGAACGACCCGGACACGACGATGGTTCGCGTGTCCGACCGCTCGATGATGTCGAGCGCCTCGGTCACGGTGTAGCGCGAATTCAGTGGAACCAGCACCCCGCCGGCGTATTGAACGCCCAGTGCGGCGATTGGCCAGTGATAGCTATTCGACGACCAGATGGCGACTCGGTCACCATGGGTAAAGCCGCGGCTGATCAAGGCTGCCGCAAACGCGCGCACCTCGTCGTGCAGGTCACGCCAGGTCAGGGTGACAGACTTGCCCCACTGATCGTCGACGATGGCCGCGCGGTCCGGCCAGAGTTCGGCGGCGCGGATCAGTGCGGCGGGAGTCGTTGTTGGGGTTGCCTCCATCGCACTAACCTAGCAAACGCTTGGTAGGTTATGCTAGCGAACATGACCTCGATCAACTTGGCTAATCGGGGCGTCGACCTCGGTGAATGGGCCGCTTCGACGCCCAATGCGCCGGAGCTGTTCGCCGAGGCGGTACGCAATTGGCTGGCCGAACACCTGGCTGGCGACTTCGCGGCGCTGAAGGGTCGCGGCGGCCCGGGCAGCGAACACGAGTTCTTTGCCGATCGACTCCGCTGGGATCGACACCTCGCTGCGTCGGGGTGGACCTGTCTCGGCTGGCCGACCCAATACGGAGGTCGGGGTGCGACGATCGAGCAGCGCATCATCTTCCACCAGGAGTACGCGCGCGCCAACGCGCCCGCGCGGGTGAATCACCTTGGTGAGGAACTCCTCGGCCCGACGCTGATCGAGTACGGCACCGAAGAGCAGAAGCAGCGCTTCCTCCCCGGCATCGTCAACGTCACCGAGCTGTGGGCGCAGGGCTACTCCGAGCCGGGCGCCGGCTCCGACCTCGCGGGCGTCTCGACGAGCGCGAAACTCGACGGCGACAAGTGGACTATCAACGGCCAGAAGGTATGGACGTCGCTGGCGCATGTCGCGCAGTGGGTGTTTGTCGTCGCGCGCAGCGAAAAAGGATCGGTCCGGCACAACGGCCTGAGCTTTCTGCTCGTCCCCATCGAACAGTCGGGTGTCACCGTTCGCCCGATCCAGCAGCTGACCGGAACGTCGGAGTTCAATGAAGTCTTCTTCGACGACGCGGTCACCGACGCTGATCTGATCGTCGGCGAGCCCGGTGACGGCTGGAAGGTGGCGATGGGCCTCCTGCAATTCGAGCGCGGAGTTTCGACGCTCGGCCAGCAGGTCGGGTTCGCGCGGGAACTCGACGCGGTGATCGCACAGGCGAAATCCAATGGTGCGCTGGACAATCCGGAGATCTCTTCCCGGCTGACCCGGGCAAAGATTGGGCTACACGTTATGCGTGCGCATGCGAAGCGAACGCTCGCCGGCGACACCGTCAACGAGGCTGGCGCCGCGTCGGTGGCAAAACTGTTGTGGGCCAACTGGCATCGCGACCTTGGCCAGCTGGCCGTCGACGTAGTTGGTGCACCGGCGTTGATCGGGCCTGATGCCACCACCGAAGGTCAGCCAAACGACATTCATGATCCCGCCAACGTCGAACTCGACGAATGGCAACGACTCCTGCTGTTCACTCGTGCCGACACCATCTACGGCGGCTCAAATGAGGTGCAGCGCAACATCATTGCCGAGCGGGTGCTCGGCCTTCCGCGAGAGGCTCGTCCATGACCGCATCGAAGTCACCGCTAGCACAGATTCCGGTCGAGGTGCCGGGCCACAATCTGCTGGCCGGTAAGAAGGTTGTCGTCACCGCCGCCGCGGGCACCGGCATCGGATTCGCTTCGGCCCGACGCGTCCTCCTCGAGGGCGGCGACGTGGTGGTCTCCGACTTTCACGAGCGTCGACTCGGTGAAACCGTCGAGAAGCTCAGCGCCGAGTTTCCCGACCAGCACGTGGGTTCGATTGTCTGCGACGTCTCCGATACCGCCCAGGTTGACGCGCTGATCGACGGCGCGGCAACCGATTTGGGGCGCATCGACGTCCTGATCAACAACGCTGGACTCGGCGGCGAAACTCCCGTCGTCGACATGACCGACGATCAGTGGGATCGCGTCATCGACATCACGCTCAACAGCACCTTCCGCGCCACCCGCGCGGCCCTGCGCTACTTCCGGGGCGTCGACCACGGCGGTGTACTCGTCAACAACGCGTCGGTGCTCGGCTGGCGCGCCCAACATAGTCAATCGCATTACGCCGCAGCAAAAGCCGGCGTCATGGCGCTGACCCGATGCTCGGCCATCGAGGCAGCGGAATTCGGCGTGCGCATCAATGCCGTCGCGCCGTCGATCGCCCGACACCCGTTCCTCGCCAAGGTCACCAGCGATGAGCTGCTCGACGAATTGGCTTCTCGCGAGGCCTACGGTCGTGCGGCGGAAGTGTGGGAGATCGCGGCCACCATCGCGATGCTCGCCAGCGAGTACACCACCTATCTCACCGGCGAAATCGTCTCGATCTCGTCGCAGCGCGCCTGAACCAACGAACTGTTAAAGGAGACAACACATGTCCACTCCGCAGGCATATATCGTCGACGCTGTCCGTACCCCGGTCGGTAAGCGCAACGGGTCGTTGGCCAAGGTGCATTCCGCCGACCTCGGCGCGCACGTCATCAACGCGATCATCGACCGCACCGGCATTGACCCCAACGTCGTGGACGATGTGATCTTCGGCTGTGTAGATACGGTGGGTTCGCAGGCTGGCAACATTGCCCGCACGGCGTGGCTGACCGCTGGACAGCCGCTGAGCATCCCCGGCACTACCGTGGATCGTCAGTGCGGATCGTCGCAGCAGGCAATTCATTTTGCCGCCCAGGCCGTCATGAGTGGCACCCAGGACGTCGTGCTCGCGGGCGGCGTCCAGAACATGAGTGCCATCCCTATCAGTCAGGCGATGATCGCCGGCCAGGAACTCGGGTTCACCACCCCTACCGCCGAATCACCCGGCTGGAAAGCACGTTTCGGTGACGCGGAGATCTCGCAGTTCGTCGGCGCAGACATGATGGCCAAGAAGTGGGACATCAACCGGCTGGACATGGAGCAGTGGGCGCTGCAGTCGCATCAGCGAGCCAAGGCGGCCATTGCCGCTGGCCGCTTCGACAACGAATACGTCGCGCTTGGCGACTGCGTCGCCGACGAATGTCCGCGCGAAACGTCGTTGGAGAAGATGGCGTCGCTCGATGTGCTCGCCGAAGGGTCGGACCTGACCGCGGCGGTCGCGTCGCAGATCTGTGACGGTGCGTCGGCGACTCTCGTCGTGTCCGAAGCGGCCCTCAAGCAGTACGGATTGACTCCGCGCGCACGTATTCATCACATCTCGGTTCGCGGCGATGATCCCGTCATGATGCTGTCGGCCCCGATCCCCGCTACCAAGTACGCGTTGGAGAAGACCGGCATGAGCATCGATGACATCGACGTCGTCGAGATTAACGAAGCATTTGCCCCGGTGGTCCTGGCCTGGCTCAAGGAGACCGGCGCGGACCCGGCGAAGGTCAACCCCAACGGCGGCGGCATCGCACTCGGCCACCCGCTGGGTGCCACCGGAGCCAAGCTGTTCGCCACGCTGCTCAACGAACTGGAGCGCACCGGCGGTCGTTACGGTCTGCAGACGATGTGCGAGGGCGGCGGTACGGCCAACGTGACGATCATCGAACGTCTCTGAACTGACTGAAACCTGCGTCGTGGGCGACGTCGGGGGAGATGCTCCCTCGGCGTCACCCACGACGCAGTTTTCAGCACCACCTCCGCTCGTGCGCTAAACTGACAACGCCTGTGTCCACATTCCGGCGAGTTTGCGCCTACAATGCTGGAACACTTGTAAGAAATTGTTCCAACTAACGTCGAGCAAGAGGAACCTATTCATGACCAAGCCAGCCGACGCAGGCACCGCGACTACCGGCCGTGTGTCTTCGGAAGACCGCACACTCACCGAACTACTTGAAATCCAACAGGCCGCATTCTTGCGCGACGGAATTCCCGACCTGCGGACCCGTATCGACCGCATCAATCGGCTGCAGGCACTGCTACTCGACAACGCTGACGAGATCACCGAGGCTCTCAACGCCGACTTCGGCACGCGTCCCGCCGATCTGTCCATCGCGGCCGACGTCGCGGGCTGCATGATCGACCTCACCCATCAACGACGCTCGGTCGAGAAATGGATGAAGGAAAGCAATGTCGCCAAGCTGCAGGGCATGGCCGGCTTCAAACAGCGGCTGCGTCATGACCCGCTCGGCGTGGTGGGAATCATGGGTCCGTGGAACTTCCCGTTGCAGCTGACCTTCGTGCCCGCTGGCTCGGCATTCGCCGCGGGTAACCGCGTTCTGATGCGCCCGTCCTCGGTCACTGGACGCACCACCGACGTCATCGCTAAGCATGCGCCCGACTACTTCTCGATCGAGGAGCTTGCGGTCGTGACCAGCAAGCACGGCGGTGGCTCCGACTTCGCCAAACTCAAGGTTGACCACATGTTCTTCACCGGATCGCCCGAGGTCGGCGCATCCGTCGCGGCCGAGGCGGCAAAGAACCTGATCCCGGTGACGCTGGAGCTCGGCGGCAAGAACCCAGCCATCGTCGATCCCGACGCCGACATCTCCAAGGCGGCCAAGTTCCTCGCCGACGCGCGCATGGTCAACGGCGGCCAGGTCTGCCTGTGCCCCGACTATGTCTTTGTGCCCGAGTCGAAGCTCGGCGAGTTCTCCGACAAGGTCATCGAGCGATGGAAGACAAACTTCCCGACCGTCGCGCGCAATCCCGAGTACACCTCGACGATCAACGAGAAGAACTACACGCGCATCGTCGATCTGATCGACGACGCCGTGGAACTCCCGATCTCCAAGCGTCAGGCCATCCCGTCCGGCGAGTCACTCCCCGATGCGCAGGAGCGCAAGATCCCGCCGACGCTCCTCACCGACGTCAAGGCCGGCATGAAGATCGAGGAAGACGAGGTCTTTGGGCCGGTCCTTACGGTGTACCCGTATCGCGAGATCACCGAGGCGATCGACCAGATCAACGCGCATCCGCATCCGCTGACGCTGTACTGGGTCGGCGACGACAACGACAACCTGGCCACCGTCGCCGACAACACCCGCAGTGGTTCCATCAGTGGCAATGACTTTGCGCTGCATCTCCTGTCGGGCGGCTTGCCGTTTGGTGGCGTCGGCCGAAGCGGCATGGGCAACTACCACGGCAAATTCGGTTTCGAGACGTTCAGCCACGCCCGCGCGGTGACGGTGTCGAAGATGCCGATCAACTTCGCCGAGTTGATGTCTCCGCCGTTCACGCCGCGAGACAAGAAGATGACCGCCAATCAGATGAAGTTGTGGCGTCGATGGAACGCGAAGTCGTTTAAGCGCAACGCCAAGCGCTGAGGCCAGATGTCCGGTCACCCTACCTAGCAAACGCTTGGTAGGGTGGGTGGATGGTAACTAGGTCTGCGGCTACCGGGTCTGCTCGACGCGACGAACTGTTGGCGATGGCTGGGCAAATGTTCGCGGAGCAAGGCCTGCGTTCGACGACCGTGCGCGACATCGCGGACTCCGCGGGAATCCTGTCCGGAAGCCTGTACCACCACTTCGACTCCAAAGAAGCGATCGTGGACGAGATCCTACGGCGCTTCCTCGATTCGCTGTTCGCTCGGTATCAAGAAATCGCAGCTCAGAATCAGTCGGCGGCGCAAACCCTCCGACTGTTCGTGGTCGCCTCGTTTGAGGCGATCGACGCCGATCACCATGCCGTCGCGATCTATCAGGACGAAGCCAAGCGCCTGACCGGCCAGGAGCGGTTCGGCTACATCACCGAACGCAATCGCGAGTTCCGTCAGCTGTGGCATTCAGTGTTGGAGCAAGGCGTCGCCGACGGTGAATTCCGATCCGACCTCAACATCGAGCTCGTCTACCGATTCATGCGAGACACCGTGTGGGTCGCGGTGCGCTGGTATCAGCCGGGTGGCGCGATGACTGTCGATCAGATCGCCGATCAATACCTGTCGGTCGTTCTCGACGGCATTCTGCCGCGCTAGCGCCGCGACGCGGTCACGGTGAACTTCGCGTTTCGAGCGACCTGACGCGTCGGCCCGACGATCCGTTCCAGTTCCGCGCGATAGCGCAGGTGTGAATTCCACACGCACCAGAGTTCGCCGCCCGGAGCCAAGACTCGCGCGGCGTCGCCGAATAGATGCGACGCGATGCCAGTTGCGAGGGCAGCGTCGCTGTGGAATGGCGGATTGAGCGTGATCAGCTCGGCCGACGCCGGGGCCACACCTTCCAGCCCATCGGCCTGGACAACTTCGACTCGATCGGCGACGCCATTGGCCTGCGCGGTCGCCCGAGCTGATGCGACGGCTGACGCGGATCGGTCGGTGGCCAGGACGCGTAATTGCGCGCGCGTACGGGCAAGCTGAACCCCGATAATGCCGGTGCCACAAGCCAAGTCGATCGCCGACGCCGCATCGGGTACAGCCGCGTCGAGCTGCTCGAGAAGGAATCGGGTGCCGATGTCGATCCTGGTGCTCGCGAACACACCCCCGTGCGCGACGACGCTGAGTCCAACGTCGGGGTGGTGGCTTGTTTGGGGCCACTGCGACGCTGCGGTATCGGGTTCGCGGGCAACAGGTTCGCGGGCGAGCAGAACTCGCGACTTCTGCCGAGCGTGCGTGACGTCGAGCTGGCCGAAATGGTTGCTCAGTACGTCGTTCATCGCCGGAGTCATATGTTTGACGCGACCCCCGGCGACTAGTACGACAGTCGAATTCGCTTGGCGCGCAACGAGGCTCGCCACCTCGTCGAGACGATCGAGGGAGCGCGGAAGTCGCATGAGGACAAGAGTTGCGTCGTCGCAAAGTCCCGCGGTCAAGGGCAGTGAACGATAGTCGGACAAACCGCCGAGCGTTGCGGCGTTGTTGGCTAGCGCGCGTTCTCCGGTTAGTAGGTCCTGGTGGACGCGGACGTCGTGAGCGCCAAGGCCGATGGCACCGAGAGTTAGCGCGCCGTAATTGTCGTCGATAACGACGAGTTGGCTGGGCGCGGTGCCCGAAATCAATTCGGCAGCGGTGTCGAGCAGCAAACGGTCCGCGGCGTCGACGGCGGTGAGGTTCGGGCCGTCGACGTCGGGGAACCGCTTGAGCTCGTTCAGATCCACGTGGTGAGGTTACCCACTTAGTTAGGTGAACCGCCCCAACGCGGCCAGCCGCTCGTGCGCACCGGTCATGATCGACTGGATCAGTTCGTCGCAGGTCGGCAGATTGTCGATCATGCCAACGACCTGGCCCGACGCCAGCACGCCCGCATCGGTATTGCCCTCCACCAAGCCGGCTTTCAGCAACATTGGGGTGTTGCCAGCCATGATGATCTGCTGCCAGGTCCGCTCGCCGGACTTCTTCATCGACGCACCGTCGCGCAGCATGTTGGTCCAGCGCATGCCAGTCATCTGCTTGAACTCGTTGGCGTTGCGGGCCGCGGCGATCAACGCCTTTGGCTTGGAGCCACTTTCGAGGGCTTCGACGAGTTTTGTCCGCAGCACACGATGCGGCATGCCATCGACCTTGGTCGACACAACGGTGTCGGCGAGGCCGCGCCCGAGGTACTCCTGCTTGACACTGTCGGGGACAGCGCTGTCCGCCGTCAGTAGAAAGCGAGTACCCATCGCCACGCCCTCGGCGCCGTACGCCAGCGCTGCGACGAGGCCACGCCCGTCGAAGAACCCGCCGGCGGCGACGACCGGTATTGTAGTGCCGCCCTTGCCATCTGAGACGGCATCGACTACCGAAGGGAGTAGCAACGTTGTTGCTACCTGACCGGTGTGGCCACCTCCCTCGCCGCCCTGCACGATGACCGCGTCGGCGCCCCAGCTCGCGACCTTGACCGCATGCTTGGCAGCGCCGATGGACGGAATCACCACAACGCCATTGTCTTTGAGCTTCGCGATGAGATCCTGCTTCGGCGCCAACGCGAACGACGCAACCTTGACCTTCTCGCGGATAACTAGATCGATGCGCTCGGCGGCATCGGTCGCGTCGGCGCGCATATTGACGCCAAACGGCTTGTCGGTCAACGACTTTGTCTTCTTGATCGCGGCTTCGAGTTCGTCGTAGGTCATCGTCGCCGACGCCAAGATGCCCAGACCTCCCGCGTTGGCGGTCGCAGCCGTGAGCGACGGACCCGATACCCATCCCATGCCGGTCTGGACGATCGGGTATTCGATGCCAACCAGATCGGTGAAGCGCGTTGCGAGAGTCGCGGCGCGTGTTTGCTCGGTCATTTCACTTCCCGATTCCGTACACCCTTGGGGTCGAGAACATCGCGGATGAGACGTAGTTCTTCATCGCTCGGGGTGCGGGTTGTGGGTGCCGAATCCAATTCCGCGACTTCAAAACTCGTGTTCTCGGCAACCTCGCCCTCCTCGACGCCCGGGTGCAGCGATAACGCGCGGAACGTGTGGTCGGGGCCACCAAAGTCGAACACGCCGAGGTTTGTGACGACGCGGTGGATGTTGAGATTGTCGAACGCCGGGTTGGCCGCGTCGACCTTGTCGAATCCGACGCCCGCGACGATGTCGACGTCGGTGAAGACGCGTCCACTGTGCCGTGCGACCCAGTAACTGGTCGGATGATTGATGGTGTTGCCGGGAGCCCCGCGCACGCCGAACATCTGCCGCGTGGGCTGCTGGAGTGGACCGAACGCGGAGAGGTTCTGGTTGCCGTGGCGGTCAATCTGGTTGGCGCCCATAACCACGTGGCGGCGTCCGGAAGCGACCACGTCGAAGACCTTGCGGAACGGCATCCAGCCCTCGATCGGACCGGAGCGACCAATGGCTGGGGTGTCGGCGAAAATCAGGGCCTCACCGTCGGTGATCAAAAGGTCGGGCTCGCTAGTAAGGCGGGCGAGGCGGGCGCCGAGCAGCGGCGTCGGGGCCATCGGTGATGCCATGATTTCGCCGGACCCGGCGAAGATGTCCGCGCAGGAGATCACGCAGTATTCGGCGCGAGTGATGTCGTTGCTCACTTGGATGAGTCCTCCTGCTCGCTCGCCCAGTTGGCGACTTCTGCTTGGTACGTTGCTTCGTCGACGTCGAGGAAACGGGCTTTGAACGCCTCCCAGGTCGCGGGATCCTTCGCTGACTCGACGTAGAACTGCTGGAACTTCTCATCGCGGCCGTATTCGCCGGCAAAGGTGAAGTGAGCGCCGTTGGGAGTCTCGACGACGCGGTCGACGTTCATGCGATTGAGTAGAAGTCGTTGTGTCGGAAGCGCTTCCACAAGTTCCTCGGTGGAGACCAGCTTGTCGGTCTGCAGGTAACGGCGCTTCGCCGCGCCGAGGTAGAGATCGTCAAAGTACGGATCGACGCCGGTGTAGCCGGCGTTGCCGTGCTTGTCGGCGAGGTCGAGGTGAACGAACGCGGCGTCGAGGGTCAGCGCTGGCATGGCGACGAGGGTCTGGGTGCGGCCGTCGGCGTCGGCATAGATC
>QIRE01000039.1_pt1 | contig 45276 bp, 50 predicted proteins | sample 2940141 | NCBI WGS metagenome assembly QIRE01 (sample SAMN09273532, study PRJNA473421) | Gut metagenome, whole genome shotgun sequencing project. | isolation source: gut tissue | host: Folsomia candida VU population | place: Netherlands: Amsterdam | collected 2016-03-06 | reverse complement strand
GATCTCCCACGACTCACACCTGTTCGTCGTCGTAAACTCAACGATCTTGGACTCATCCGGTCCCGAATTGACCGCGGCACCTTTGTGCATCGTCTCACCGACGCCGGATTAGCCTGGTGCGCCGCGGAATTGAGGTGGCAACTACCTCCAGAGCCACCGAACGTCCGGACCGCAATCGTCGACGCTTATGCGCGGCTCGCCGCTCGACCCGGCGGGTGGGTGCGCGTCGTCGAACTCCGCGAAGCCCTGCCCGACGTCGGGAGCGAGGAGCTTGACCCCGCCCTGGTGCTACTCGGGCGGGAGCCGGGAATTAGCCTGATACAACAGGAGAATCGACGTCTGCTGACCGACGCTGATCGCGCCGGCGCCGTACGCGTCGGATCCCAATGGTGCCACCTGCTGGCCGTCGAGGAGGCATGATGGAGGACCGCATCCGATCCGCGCTCGGGTCGATTCGGCTCGATTGGGCGGCAACTCCCGACGACGTGTGGGAACCCCAAGCACCGCTTCATGTTCCGGGCCTCCATGACTCGGTCCTCGACGAGGTACTCGCCGGATTCGATGACGCGCAACGCAGTTCGTCGTCGAGTCCGCTCGGCGTTGCCATTCGCGGGCCGGCCGGTGCGGGAAAGACGCACTTACTTGGTCAGGTGCGCGAACGTGTCCAAGACTTGGGTGGCTACGTATTCGTCATCAAACTCCTTGACGGAGAAGACTTTTGGCACTCGGTGCTCGTCGCCATGCTAGAAGATCTGGAGCGTCCGACGCCCACTCATGCGACGCAGTTGATACAACTTCTCGACCGGTTGGGGCGCTCGGCTGGCGTCGACGAAGGTGATCTTGCCGCCGTCGTCGGGGACCGCGCCGTCGACCGCGACACCCTGGAGCGATACATCTCCGCGGTGTATCGCAAGAATCCGCGGCATCGACGTCGCTCCCAGCATGTCCTGCGGGCCCTGGTATTGCTTGCGTCCCAAGATTTCTCCTGCAGCGACGTCGGTGAAGCTCTGTTGTTGGGCGGCGTCGAGGAACTGGGAGATGCTGCGGCGTGGGGTATTTCGCCGGTACGGCTTGGCGACCAGGAGATGGTCGAGAACGTCTCGCGAGTCATCGCTATGGACGGTGGGACGCTACTCGCCGTCGATCAGATTGACACCCTGCTCGCGCTCGCCGACACCGGTTCGGACGCGGACGACGTCGCCGTCAACAAGGTGGCACACGGCTTGATGTCGTTGCGGGAGACGCTGAGTCGGACCGTTTCGGTGATCTCGTGTTTGGCGGCCGCTTGGGACTATTTGGAGCAGCACGTCGCGCAGTCGGTGATGGACCGCTATCGGCTGCCGTCGATTCTGCAGCGTCCAGCGTCGGCCGACTTCACTCGCGCGCTGTTGGCCAAGCGTCTCGCGGTGTTCTTTGTGCAGGACGGGTTTTCGCCGCCGTATCCGACCTGGCCGGTCACCGAAGCTGCGCTGCAAACCTCGCTCGATGAGACGCCCCGCGACCTCATCAAGGCCGTCGACTGGCATGTTCGATCCTGTTTGCGCACAGGTGAATTCGTTGAGATGGCGACCTTTGGCGACGGCGCGCAGGCGCAGCGCGAATTGCCGGTGAGCAACGCTGACCCGGTCCAGATTGACCAGTTAGGGATGCTGGATCGTCGCTTCGCCGAGTTGGTCGTCGCGGCCGATTCCGCCGACGCCTTCGATCCGGATCGCGAGGACGTTGTCGTGCCAGGCCTAATAGCGGCCGGCCTCGCGACGTGGATTCAGGCGCAGAACTCCGACGTCGAGTACCACCAGGATGCGCGACCAGCCCCGAATCGTCCAGCGCTGCATGGCCGCTTGCGTCGGACCGTCGATGTTGATGCCGACATTGAGGCGTCGTGGGCGTTCCGCGCCATCGCGGCTCCGCACTATCGGTCGGTGCAGTCGCGTCTAGACAAAGCCGCTACGACCGCGGGCCTGACGTCGGGGTCACCGCTACGGTCGTTGTTCCTGCTCCGGCGCGAGCCGTGGCCGACCGGCGCGAAGACGCACGAAATGATCGACGAGCTGATGGCCAAGGGAGCGCGGCTGATTCGTTGGAGCAACGACGACGTCAAAGTGCTCTTTGCGTTGCGCGAGTTGCAGATTGAACGATCCGACTACTTGGCCGAGTGGATCGCGAGCCGCGATCCGGCGGCCCAGGTGGGATTTCTGTCCGAATTGTCTACTGCGGCAACCGATATACGTCACCCAGCGTCGGATCGAACGTCGGGTCCGGCGGTCGTGCGGAGCCGTTCGGTGACGCCGTCGGTGACAAGGTCGGTCACGAAAGCCAAGCGACGTACGGGTTCCGAGCGTCTCGCCGAGGAGATCGGCGGACTGTCGGCGCACGCAGCGCGCCATCTGTTTGCGTCCGACGACCAGGCGGAGGGCTGAGGTTGCGGCGCCGCTCCGCGGACTGTTGCTGACTCACCCCTGAAAATCAGTCGGTGGTTGACCCCCGAAGGGCGTTTTGCCCTTCGGGGCCCGACGGTTTACAGATTTTCAGCGGGGAGGGCGGTGCGGGGAGGGCTCCGGGCGCAGCACGCGCCGAATCTCTCAGCTCGGATCCGACGGCGCGCGTCTTCGGCCCCGCGATCAGATAGGCGGCCGTCAGCGGCCCGCCGATTCACGATGCCGAGTCCGAGTGCCCACAGCCATTCGGACCCTTGACGGCGGGGGCTGCCGTACAGCCGGCGAGCTCACCCCGCCAACGCACGGCCGCCGACATCGACGGCGGTCACCCCTGAAAATCTGTCGGTGGTTGACCCCCGAAGGGCGTTTTGCCCTTCAGTGCCCGACGGTTTACAGATTTTCAGCGGGGAGGGCTAGTCGACAAACGCAATCCGGCCCCGAGGTCGACCTGTGCAGGTGCGTCTCGGGGCCGAATATGACAAAGCTGAACCTACGGCTTGGTGATGGTGACCGGTTCCTGCCACTTGTCGGTGACGAGGGTGATGTTGCCGTTGTCGGTCGTGATGGTCAGCTGAACAAGGTTATTCGGGGCGTCGGCGGCAATCCACGCCGTTGCCGGATGCTCACCCTTGAGTGCGCCGGGTCCGCGCGTCGGGAAGATGGAGTCGAAGTCCGACGAATCCAGCTTGCCGGTGACCTTCACGGCCTTGACGCCGTTATGGTCGGCTGCCGGCGCCGCCTTGGGGTCGCGGAACTTCGACAGAACGTTGGATAGGCCCTTGTCCTTGTCGAGGACGACCGACGGGTCGTACGACTTCTGGCCGCCACCGGTGATGTCACCGGCGTCCTTGAACTCGCCGCCGGATTCCTTGGTGTACAGCTTGCCGTCGACGATGACGAACTCGATGTTCTGGTACTCCTCCTTGACGCGGAAGGAGCCGGAGCCCTTCGCGGCGGGGGATGGTTTGGTGACCACCGTGCCGTCCAGGCTCTGGACCGGAAGGCCGAGGACCTTGGCATCTACCGTGAGCTTCAGGTGAACGGCGTCGGTTAGCTGCGTGGTCTTCGACGCCTGGTCGAGTAGTGCCTGAGCGTCGGTGATCGACACCGCCGGCGGGGTTCCGGAGCGAGAGGTGTCCAAGGTGGGAGGCGCCGAGCTGGGGCCGCCGGTCGAATCGGTCTTCTCGGCCGTCGAGCAGCCGGTCAGAACCGCTGCGGCTACAGCCACAGCCGCGACGGTCGGAACCGCCAGTCGTTTGAGTCGAGCGCTGATTGATGATTCAACAGAGTTCACGCGTCGGTACACTACCCGAGGACCGACGGCCGAAGGCCGCAGCTCGCAAGACTTGTGGATATCTACGCTGTCTGAATGAACGTTCCGGCCGCGAGTCCGCTGACCACTGCTAATTCGCGTGAATGATAGCTGGTTGGCGGTGGTCGATGATGGATGCGATGGGTCTTGAATGGCCCCGGGGTAGAAGAAGAGGAATCGCAGATGACAACCGAGAATGCGCGCGCGCAGGTTGATGTGGCGGCCGCCGAAACGTCGGAGCCGACGGGGGCCCACAACGATGAGCGCCGGCCCGATGCTGACGATCTGGGACGTCGCCCCGCCCCGGGCGGTGGCCCGCAACTGTCAAACGTGTGGGTCTACAACGGCAAGGCCTACGACCTGACCGATTGGATTTCCAAGCATCCAGGCGGCGAATTCTTCATCGGGCGCACCAAGAACCGGGATATCACCTCGATCATCGGGTCCTATCACAAGGATCCTGACCGGATAGCCCGGATGCTGGAACGCTATTCGCTTGGCCGCGACGCCGTCATTGAAGACGTCCATCCCAAGGCCAATGCTCCAGACTTCCTGTTCAACGAGGGCTTCGATAGCTGGCGCGACACGCCGCATTACGACTTCAGCCAAAAGACCGACCTTTTGCATGCGGTAAAGAGTCGGTTAAAGGAACCGGAGATGGTTGCACGCGTCAAGCGTATGGATCGCATCTTCGACGCCGTGGCCATCACCCTGTTCGTCGCCTACATCGCTGTTCAGGGACTCCGACTCTTTGACACGTCGTGGATGCCGCTGCCGGCATTCGTCCTGCTGATGGTGCTGTTGCGGAGTTCGTTGGCCGGCGTCGGCCACTATGCGATCCACCGCGCACAAAAAGGTTGGAACAAGATCTTTGTCAACGCCTTCGATATGAATTACGTGGCATTGTCATTTGTTACCGCCGACGGTCATGCACTCTTGCACCATCCACATACGCAAAGCGAGGTAGATATCAAGAAGAATGTGTTCACCTTCATGACCGATTTGCCGCGACTGTGGCGAATTCCGATACATACCTTGCACAAGTTTGGACACACGGTTACCGGCATGTTTATTCGAATGCTGGAGATTTGCAAACTGACCCGACAGGTAGGAATGGCCGATATGTACGGTTCCGTCAAGGGCGGGTTACCGCACTTTCTCGGGGCCTTCGGCATGCGGTTCCTTCTGCTCGGCGAGATGATTGCGTTCGCGGTCGCCGGCGACTTCTGGGCCTGGGCGCTGCAGTTCATCGCAACGATGTGGATCTCGACGTTCCTCGTCGTCGCGAGCCATGACTTTGAGTTGGAGACCGAGGAGATCGAATCCAACACCGACGATTGGGCCGTTAACCAGGTGGAACAGGCCTATGACCTCAAAGTCGTCGGCAACCGCTACGTCGACTGCTTCCTGTCGGCCGGCCTCAGCTCGCATCGTGTGCACCACGTGCTCCCTTATCAGCGCAGCGGGTTCGCCAACATCGCCACGGAGAACGTTCTACGCGGTGAAGCTGAAAAGTTCGGCGTCGAATGGTTGCCCGCAAAGAGCTTCTTTACTGACCGTTTCCCTAAGCAGGTCCAGACGTATCTGGTAGCTCGATCACGACCGGCACAAGAGAATAACTGGGGCTTCTTCCGTGAGCATTTCTCCCTATCCGCGTTGAAGACTTGCGGTGACTACACGGTCAAGGGATTCACCGGTATTGGTACCGTGTGACATTTGTCATCCATACGGCGTACAGAGCCTCATTTGCTAAGCCGACAATACTTTCCTAATAGGTAGCCCTCGGTAATGATGGAACTACCAATCCACTGCTAGAAGGAGGAACGCGATGGCGCTCTTCATCGACTCGGACTCGCACGTGACCGGAGCGCCGCGTGCTGTGACCGGTGGCCCGCTCGCGTCAATCCCCGCGCCGCCAACCACGGTGGCGGTCATCGAGGGCATCGCGACTGGCGCACCGGACGGCATTTACTCGCAGTCCAACGCCGCGCAGCGCGTTGCAGCCCTCTTCGACGATCCAAAGCAGCAGTCGCGTATCCCGCGGATCTACGAGAAGACGCGGATCAATACCCGTCACCTCGCCGTCGATCCGCTGGACCCCGAGTTCCTGGAGTACAGCCGCCAGCGCGGAACCATCCGGGAGCGCATGGCGCGCTACCTGGAGTTGGCCACACCACTCGCCCTCGACGTCGCGCGGCGAGCAATCAGCGGCGTCAAGAACCCCGCCACCGACATCGGACTGGTGGTCTTCGTGACCTCTACCGGCTTCATCGCCCCCGGCGTCGACGTTGCGGTGATCAAGCAGCTCGGCCTCGCGCCGACCGTCGGCCGCGTCGTCGTGAACTTCATGGGCTGCGCCGCGGCCATCAATGGCATCCGCACGGCGACCGACTACGTTAGGTCGCACCCCGACAGCAAGGCCCTGGTCATCTGCTTGGAGCTGAGCTCGGTGAACGCCGCATTCGGCGACAATGTTGTCGAGGTCATCACCCACAGTCTCTTCGGCGACGGTTGCGGCGCGTTGGTCATCGGCGCGAGCGAAGTTGGACATCCGCTGCCGGCTGGCAACGTCGTTATTCGCTCGACGTTCAGCCATCTCCTCGACGACGCGGAGGACGGCATCGTGCTCGGCGTCAACGACAACGGCATTACCTGTGAACTCGCGCAGGACTTGCCCGACTACATCTACCGCGGCGTCGCACCGGCGATCGACTCCGAGCTGAGCGCACAGGGCATGGTCCGCGACGACGTCGACCTCTGGGCCATCCACCCGGGCGGACCCGCGATCATCGAGTCGTCGGCGCGATCGCTAGGGCTTCCGTCGGAGAAGGCGGGTGCCAGTTGGGACGTTCTTGGTGAGTACGGCAACATGCTGAGCGTTTCGCTCGTCTTCGTACTCGCTCAGATGATCGCCGACGGTGCCGACGACTCAGCGCCGGTTAGCAACGGTGTCGCATTCTCATTCGCTCCCGGTGTCACGCTCGAAGGCATGATCTTCGACGTTGTGCGCGGATAGCCGAAGGTAATGGCATGAAGCTCATCAGGTTCCTGTTCTCGGTGTCATGGATCGGCATTGTGGCCGCCGCCATCATGGGTCTGATCGGCGGCGCCGCGAACGCGTACCTCGTTACCCAGATCAATGCGGCGGTCAGTCCGGATCGACACGGCGATGCGAGCTGGCAGCGCTTCGCGGTCACCATTGCGATTCTGATCGTCGCTGGCTTGGCGTCGCAGATCCTGCTGATTCGATTGGCGCAGGACGCGATTTACCGGCTGCGTGCCAAGCTCAGTTCAGGGGTCGTGTCGGCGCCACTGGAACATCTGGAACGACTCGGCACCCACCGACTCCTCGCCACACTGACCGAAGACGTCCGATCGCTGTCGATGGCGGTCAGCGCAATACCAAGCATGTGCGTCGACGTCGCGACTATCGCCGGCTGCCTGGTCTTCCTCGCGGTCCTGTCCGGTCCGCTGTTCGCGATCACTGTCGGTTCGACGCTGATCGCAATCGGCTGCGTCGAAACGTTCCTGTCCCATGTGCGGTCGATCTACCAATCGGCACGTGAGGACGAGGATGACCTCATCAACTCGTTCCACTCGGTTAGCGTCGGCATCAAAGAGCTGAAGCTGCACCGTGAGCGTCGTCGCGACTTTATGGACGACAAGCTGTTGGGCACCGCACAGCGGTTGCGGCACAAGAACATTGACGCGGGAAACAAGTTTGCCTTCGCGCAGGGACTCGGCCAGGTCTTGCAGCTGGCAACCATGGCGGCGATTCTGTTCGGCGTCGCGTCCGCGTTGAACATGCCGCTGGAAACGATGGTCGGGTACGTGCTTGTCACGACCTTCCTGGCCATGCCGATGCAGAACTTCATGCACCGGATTCCGGACCTGCTCCGCGGCGACGTCGCGCTCAAAAAGATCCAATCGCTCGAGCTGTCGATGGAGGCGTTACACGACGAGGCGGCGCTACCGTATGCGCCGCGACCCGTCGTCGAATCCGCGCGGCTGGAGCTAGCCGGACTCGGATACACCTACCTGGCCGAGCGCGCCCCCGACGGTCCGCCACCCGCCGGTGGCGAGCTGGCCGCCGCTCCGATGGGTCCGCCGCCGCCGCTCACCGCGGCCAACCCCGACGTTAACGGCTCCGACGGCGGTCGTATCGAAGATGTCCCCTACGGAAGGCTTCCGCAAAGTCCCGACGGTCGCGGTCGAAGGGGTCGTCCCGGACCACCTCCTGGACGCCAGGGACCACCGCCGCCGGACGGTCGGGGACCGGGTGGCCCGCATCTCGGCGGCCCACCGCCGGCGCACGGATTCCACCTTGGCCCGATCGACGCCGTTTTCGAGCCGGGGGAAGTGACCTTCATCGTCGGCGGCAATGGAAGCGGAAAGTCGACGCTGGCAAAGCTCATCACCGGACTGTATGTGCCGCAGGCAGGTTCGCTGACCCTTAACGACGAGCGCATCGACCACGAGAACATCGAGTGGTTCCGGCAGAACACTTCGGCAATCTTCACCGACTTTCACCTGTTCGACGACTATCTCGGCTTTGATCGTCCCGACCTCGACGACGAGGTTCGTCGCTACCTGCGGATGTTGAAGATCGATGACAAGGTCACCGTCGACGACGGGCACCTGTCGACGGTCGCGTTGAGCCAGGGGCAGCGCAAGCGCCTCGCGTTGGTTACCGCGCTCTTAGAAGATCGCCCAATCTACCTCTTCGACGAGTGGGCGGCCGACCAGGAACCGCAGTTCCGCGACACCTTCTATCGCGAGATCCTCGCTGACCTGGCTGCCCGCGGTAAAACCGTCATCGTGATCACGCACGACGATCGGTACTTCGACATCGCCGACCGTCTCATCAAACTTGAAGTCGGGCAGGTCGTCGAAGGCGCGCAGGTATAGCTGGTGCGTGAGACCTGCCTCGTGGCATGTGGTGTCGCGCATAGGATTACCCGATGGAATCTTCGACGATCATCGCCCTGTGGGGCGCCGATGCTGGCCGCCTACAGTCAGCCGAGTTTCACGATGCGCTGCGGAAGGTCGGGGTCAGTCGGCTACAGGTGAACATCTCCGACGCTGACGTCGACGGCGCGATGCGCATCACCCACTACGACCGCCCTATCGATGCGGTCGTCAGCACCTGGGGTGCGGAGAACGTCCTCGACGCTGTTTCTGATGCCGCCGACGACGTCGCGGCATGGACAGTCACCCGCCGTGAGCCGCTGAATCCGACGCTACCGTCACAGAGCCGCGTCGACGCGCTGTCGAACATTGCTTTCCTGCGCAAGCCCGACGACCTTGCGTACGACGAATGGCGTCGACTCTGGCTCGACGAACACACCCAGGTCGCCATCGACACGCAGTCGACGTTCGGCTACTACCAGAACATCGTGTCGAAACCGTTGACCGACAACGCTATTGGCGTGACCGCCATCGTCGAGGAACTCTTTCCGATGGCCGCGATCGGTGACATGCACGCGTTCTATGGCAGCGGCGGTGACGATCAGGTGCTGCAGGAACGACTCACGGCGATGTTGACGAGCGTGTCGCGGATGGGCGCGGACCGTAATTTGGATCTCGTCCCGACGTCGCGGTACGACTACCCGCTGTGATCATCGAACACGCGATTCTCAGTGTTGCCAGCGACAAGCGCACCGAATTCGAAGACGCCTTCGACGAGGCGAAAGCCATCATCGCGGCGATGCCCGGGTTCGTCTCGCTGTCGTTGTCACGCCGGGTGGAGACGCCGGCGGACTATCTACTTCTGGTGACGTGGGAGACGCTCGCCGACCATACGGAGGGTTTCCGCGGGTCGCCCGACTACCAACGGTGGAAGCAACTGCTCCATCATTTCTACGACCCGTTCCCGATCGTCGACCACTATGAGCCGGTGCATACGGTGACATCGTGACCGACCTCGATGCCGCAGCAACGACGATCCACCACATCGGTGAGATCGTCGGGACGGTGACCTTCGCGGCGTCGGGGGCGCTCCTAGCGGTGAAGCGCAACCTCGACATCGTTGGGATTGTCGTGTTGGCGACCGCGACGGCCCTTGGTGGCGGCATCATTCGAGACCTGATGATCGGGCACACCCCGCCAACCGCATTCACCAACCTGACCTACCTGATCGCCGCGACGATCACCGGGTTCGTCGTGTTCGTCAGGCGACCAACCCGATCGATCACCAAATGGTCGATGGAGTTCACCGACGCAATAGGCCTCGGCCTGTTCTGTGTCACCGGAACCGTCGTTGCCTATAGCGCCGGACTCGGCGCACCGTCGGCCGCCCTGATGGGAGTCACGACGGCCATCGGAGGTGGCGTGATCCGCGACGTCCTCAGTGGTCAGGTGCCCGCGGTGCTTCGGCCCGACCAATCGTTGTACGCCATCCCGGCCGTTGCGGGCGCGGCTTTGACGGCGACGTTGCTGTACGCCGACGTCTACCGCGCCTGGGTTGGCCTGATCTGCGCGGCCTTGACCATCGTCTTTCGGCTGCTGGCGATCCGCTACGGCTGGCGGGGTCCGCAGCCGCACTACATTCGACGCGAGCGGTCGGAGTAGGCGCCGGCGTTCATCCGCTACTGGTGAACTGGTCCGCTACCTGCAGGTAGCGGACCAGTACGGAACTAGCGGAAGAGCGCCGCTGGGTTAACCGCCGAACTTGTCGACCGCGCCCAGGTCGATTGGCATCGCGATGCCGGTGATCGCACGCCCGGTGTCGCTGACCAGATAGAGGACCGCGTCGGCGATTGCCTCCACTTCCACCCACGGTTCGGGCAGCAGGTTGAGCTTCGCCATGACCGGTGCGGTGTCCTCGAGTACCGGGTTCTCCAAATCGGGACGGAAGCCACGGATCATCGGTTCGTTGTCGATCATGGTCGTGCGAACGTTGCCCGGGTGAATCGAGTTAACGCGGATGCCGGCCCAGCCGACTTCGTTCGCAATCGACGCGGCCATGCCGCGAACCGCGTGCTTGGCGCTTGAGTAGTGGACGATGCCGGGGATACCGCGCATCCCAGCCATCGACGAAACGAGAACCACCGATCCGCCGCGATTGCCTGCGAGGATGTGCGGGATGCCCACTTTGGTGGTGAGCCAGACGCCGGTGACATTGATGTCGATCATTTCGCGGAACGCCTCGGCGCTCAGGTCCCATGACATCGTCGGCGACGCCGCGATGCCCGCATTCGCGATAACGATATCGAGGCGTCCGAATCGTTCCACTCCCGCGTCGACGGCCTTTTGCAAGGCGTCCAGATCCCGCGTGTCGGCAACGCTCGCGGAGATCGAACGACCCTGCTCCTCGACGAGCCGGACCGTCTCGGCAAGATCAGCTTCGGTTGCCATGTCGTACCCGGCGGTGTCGACATTCGCGCAGCGGTCGACCGCGATGATGTCGGCACCTTCGGAGGCAAGTTTGACCGCGTGTGCTCGGCCCTGCCCACGTGCGGTACCGGTGATGAAGGCGACCTTCCCGGTCAACTTGCCCATGTCTTCTCCCTAACGTCGACGCAAACTAGAACGTGTTCACACTACGAAAAACTAGTAGCTCGCGGCCTCGAACCGTTCAACACGCTCCACGAACTTCGGGCGTAACATACTTCATGCGCGTGAACTACATGTGCGTGTGGGACTACTCCGAAGGGTGATGGAAATGGATACACCTGAAGCATGCTTGGACCGCATCCGCGATGCGTGGAACAACGTGGACGCCGAGGCGTACGGTGCCGAGTTTGAAGAGGATGCGACGTACGTGGCCTGGTCAGGCGAGCTGCAGCACGGCCGCCAGCAAATCGTCGAGGGCCACGCGGAGATCTTCGCGAAATGGCTCGATGGAAAGAAGATGCGGGTGACGCCGATCCGGAAGGTGCAGCTTTCGGAGACCTCGGTAGTGTTCACCACCGTCGGTGGCTTAGGCGCCGAGGATGCGCCCTATGACAAGTTCCAGACGTTCACGTTCGTACGTCGTGGAGAGCGGTGGTTCTGTACCGCCTACCAGAACACCAAGATGGATGAGTCGGCAAAGGTGATGTTCAACGCTCCGCACCTATGACCGACGACGCAAATCTCGCTGCGCTGTTCGTGCAGGTCTCGGACCGGGTGCGCAGCGTTCGCCGCGGTGATCTGGCGGTCCTCGACGCCGCGTCGGTGACCGCATCCCAGGCGATCCTGCTCGATCGAGTGGCGTGCGGCGCGGCATCGACTCCCTCGACGATCGCCGTCTCGCTCGGGCTGTCACAACCTTCTGCGACGCAGATGATCGACCGCCTGGAAAGAGTGGGCTATCTCTGCCGTACTCAGAGTCCGGTCGACCGGCGGAGTAAGACGATCACCGTCACTGCGAAAACCAGAGCCCTGTTGAAGCGGCTCGCTCGCGCGCGCTGCGACGATGCCGAGGCTGGACTGACCGCACTGTCGGCGACGACCCGCCAGGCGTTGGCTCATGCGCTCAGCTCGGCACTCGATGAACTTGCATGATGCTGACGTTGGCCGCCGGGGATGCGAACGTCGTCGAGCACGACCTCAGTGGTGTTCGACGCGCGGATGCCGTGCTTCTTGTAGTTCTGGCCCTGGCTGAGTCCGTGGTGGCGCGATCACCACCTGATTGCGACCCCGGCGTTTGGCCTGGTAAAGAGCGTGGTCGGCGCGCTCGAACAGGTCCTCGATCGTGGCCTCGACGTCGTCGAGTTGTGTAGCCGTGTTTACCGCCAGTCCCGCAGATGCCGTGACCACCGCTCGTGAATCACCGCCGGGTGCGCCGTCGGTGCCGACGGCGATCCGGATCTGGTCGGCGCGGTCCTCCCAACTGTGTGATCGGTCAGAACCTGAACCGTCGTGACCACCGGCCAGCAATACAGCGAACTCTTCGCCGCCGAGTCGGGCAGGGGTGTCGTCGGGGCCTATCACCGTGCTCAATGCATGACCCATCGCGACGAGGAAGCGATCACCTTCCGCGTGCCCGAAGCGGTCGTTGTAAATCTTCAGATGGTCGACGTCGAGTAGCAGTAACGCGACAGGCTCGGCGCCGGCCAGTCGGCTGCGCAGGGCCGCAGTGAACGCCCGGCGGTTGGGAAGTCCAGTTACCAGGTCGGTTCGGCTCAACTCATCCATAAGGCGGGTGCGTTCCCAGTCGACGCGTTGCAGACGTTCCATCGCATAGGAGAATCTTGCGACGATGGCGATCACCATTGCCCCAACGCCGAGTGCGATCAGGCGCATCGCATCAGTGGGCAGCACTAGTGCTTCGGCGGTTAGCATTACGCCGCCAAGGACGGCGATGCTCGGCAGCAGCAGTTCCTGCCGGATCTGGACGAGTGCGAGGCTGACCAGGACGGCGACCGGCGCGAGAAACGGCACGAGGTTGGACCCGACGGGCACCGCCAGTCGCTGGGTCGCCAGCCCGGCTACCAGCAGGGTAATCGCCAGGATATGCAGGTGTGGTCCAAACCTGCGTGCTCGGATGCGTGCCACAATGATCGCCAACCCCAGCGCGAGAACGTCGCAAGCGATCAGACTGAAACGAATCTCCTGCTCGCGCGGGGTGAGGGTGTCGAGCAACCACGTTTGAAGCGTGACCGTAGCGATGAGTGCGGCGAGCGTCGCGGCCGCGAGGACCAAACGGGTGCCGCGTCCCTGATGTTCGAACGCCTGTCGAAATCGTCGCTCAATGTCGATCGAGCTGAAATACATTCGCCCCCAACGTGTTCGAAGAGTGGTGGCGGTCGCGATGTCGACAACCGCTGGTGCGGCGAGCGCAGCGTGGGTGGACGGTCCGATCGGCACGCGCTCGAGTTGTGCGATAGTGCGGTCGCGCCCGGTGGCTTTCGCGCGGTACAAGGCTCGATCCGCAGCGTGGATGAGGCTCTGCGCTGCCGCACCGGCATCTTCGACGTTCGTCAAGGTGGCGATCCCGGCCGAGGCCGTGGTCGGACGGCTTGGTGACGGCGCCGCGCTCACGTTTGCGACGACTGCTCGCAACTCTTCGGTTCGTTGGATGGCTGTGGCTCGGTCGGTGCGGGTGAACAGGACAGTGAACTCTTCTCCGGCATGCCGTGCGACGAACTCGTCGGGTCTCGCCGAGTCCCGCAATGCCGCGGCCACCAACTGCAGGTGCCGGTCGCCAGCAGGATGGCCGTGCGTGTCGTTGTACGACTTGAAGTCGTCGAGATCGAGTATCGCGAGGCTGACCGGCCAGAGGTGCGGCGAGCCGACTGCGGTATGCAAACGTTGCTCGGCGTACCGTCGATTCGAGATCGAAGTTAGGCCGTCGGTGTTGGCGAGCGCCGCGTACCTTCGCCCGGTGTCGAAGGCGCTGCGGGACGTGAGCTCGACCCGATAGACCGAGACGAGCGAGGCGACCGCGATGGCACAACACAGCACCGCGGTATTGCGTTCGACGGCATCCATCGGCATTGTTACCGCCTCAGCGACGAAGATCAGGACCACGCACGAGACGATTGTCGGCGCGACGACGACAAGCCGCAGTTGGGTGACGATCAGTACCAGGGACAACGCCATCGGATAAGTCACCGGCAGCGGTTCGTGTCCGGTCCGGTAGAGCGCGATCCGCACCGCCATCAGGATCGCGACTTGAAAACAGACCGCGGCGATGAAAATTGCCGCGCTGGCATTGCGTGGCAGTGGGGCGGTCTGACTGAGGTACCCCAGAACGATCGTCAGAGCCATCGCAATCAGAAACAGCGGCCCGGCAACCGAGCGTTCGACCGGGGAATGCGCGGAAAAGGTGAAATAGCAGCCGATGACGAGGGCGAACACCGATACGGCGGTCCACGCCTCAACACGCAGGCGTCGTCCGTCCTGATAGAAGGTCTGGCGAAACAGTTCCTCGGTGGCGGCGGCGTCGAACTTCCTGATCAGCGGTTTCACCGCCTCTCCCCGACTCCGGCGAAAACGCCTCGACATGATTTGAAAAACCCACGGTTTGATATCGCGAATACGCCTCTTGCCGTTAGCTCATCCGCCGATTTGGGATCTAGCAGCAAGTTCTCTAGACTGGGGCGGTTGCCTGTGCCCTCAGCGCACCGGCTTCGCAAACTGAATAGTCTCCGGTGCCGGCGAAAAGCCAAGGGCATCGGCGGCGAGAACCTGATGAACAACTATCCGCTTCGTAGAAGGCCCACCGGTAGAGGATGCAAATCGCTCACCGCTGTATGGGAACCGCCACGAGAAAGGTTGACGGTCAACCATGACCATGACTGACCCGATCGCAGACTTCTTGACACGTCTGCGCAACGCCAATTCGGCGTATCACGACGAGGTGAAACTGCCCGCGTCGAAGATCAAGGCCAACATTGCCGAGATCCTCAAGCGCGAGGGCTACATCACCGACTACCGCACCGAAGATGCTGAAGTCGGCAAGAGCCTCGTTGTCACCCTGAAGTACGGCCCGAGCCGTGAGCGCAGCATTGCTGGTCTGCGCCGCGTGTCGAAGCCGGGACTGCGGGTGTATGCAAAGTCCACCAACCTGCCCAAGGTGCTCGGCGGCCTCGGCGTGGCGATTATCTCCACGTCCTCCGGTCTGCTCACTGATCGCCAGGCAGCCAACCAGGGCGTCGGCGGCGAAGTCCTCGCTTACGTCTGGTAGGGGAAGCATAGATATGTCGCGTATTGGTAAGAATCCCATCGAAATCCCGGCAGGCGTCGACGTCACCGTCGACGGCCAGGCTGTCAAGGTTAAGGGCCCCAAGGGGGAACTGAACCTGACCGTCACCGAGCCGATCGCCGTCGCCGTGGAAGAGAAGAGCATCGTCGTCACTCGTCCCAACGACGAGCGTCGCAACCGCGCACTGCACGGTCTTAACCGTTCGCTGATCAACAACCTCGTTGTCGGCGTTACGCAGGGTTACACCACGAAGATGGAAATCTTCGGCGTCGGTTACCGCGTGCAGGCCAAGGGCAAGGACCTCGAGTTCGCCCTCGGCTACAGCCACCCCGTTCCGATCGAGGCACCGGAAGGCGTCAGCTTCGCCGTTGAATCGCCCACGAAATTCTCGATCACGGGTATTGATAAGCAGCTAGTCGGCCAGATCTCGGCGAACATCCGCCGCCTGCGTCGCCCGGACCCATACAAGGGCAAGGGCATTCGCTACGAGGGTGAGCAGATCCGTCGCAAGGTCGGAAAGACGGGTAAGTAGGACATGGCTGAAACAACCACTAAAACCACCAAGCGCAAGCCAGTTGGCAAGGACATTTCGACTCGTCGTCGTGTCGCCAACTCGCGTCGCCACTTCCGCCTTCGCAAGAAGGTCGCTGGTACCGCCGAGCGTCCGCGCCTCGTCGTCAACCGCAGCTCGCGTCACATCCACGTGCAGCTGATCGACGACCTGGTCGGCAAGACCTTGGCCGCCGCGTCGTCCATCGAGGCCGACGTCCGTGCCGCTGGTGGCGACAAGACCGCGCAGAGCAAGAAGGTCGGCGAGCTGATCGCCGCTCGTGCCAAGGCAGCCGGCGTTGAAACCGTCGTCTTCGACCGCGGTGGTCACGACTACCACGGCCGCATCGCGGCACTCGCCGACGCCGCCCGCGAGGGAGGGCTCACCTTCTAATGAGCATGTTCGCAACTTTCACTACCAAAACCGGAGGAGTCCTCTGATGCCCGGACGTCAGCGTGACGGCGGGAACGGACCCGCCGGAGACAACACCAATAGCAATAACAACAGCAACAACTCGAACGATCGTGGCGGTCGTGGCGGCGGTCGTGGCGACCGTCGCAATGACCGCAACGGTCGTGACCAAGATCGCAACCAGCTTGAGCGCGTCGTCGCCATCAACCGCGTGTCGAAGGTGGTCAAGGGTGGACGTCGGTTCTCCTTCACCGCACTCGTCGTGGTTGGCGATGGCAAGGGCATGGTCGGCGTCGGATACGGCAAGGCCAAGGAAGTTCCCGCGGCCATTCAGAAGGGCGTCGAAGAGGCTCGCAAGAACTTCTTCCGCGTTCCCCTGATCGGCAGCACCGTGACCCACCCGGTTCAGGGTGAGGCCGCGGCCGGCGTTGTCATGCTGCGTCCGGCTAGCCCCGGTACCGGTGTTATCGCCGGTGGCGCGGTGCGTGCCGTGCTGGAGTGCGCGGGCGTCCACGACGTCCTCGCCAAGAGCCTCGGCTCCGACAACGCGATCAACGTTGTGCACGCCACCGTGGCTGCGCTCAAGATGCTGCAGCGTCCCGAAGAGGTCGCCGCGCGTCGTGGGCTGCCGATCGAAGACGTCGCGCCTGCAGGCATGCTGCGTGCTCGCGCGCTGAGTCAGGGAGCTAAGTGATGGCAGAACTGAAGATCACCCAGATCAAGGGCACCATCGGTACCAAGAGCAACCAGCGTGACAGCCTTCGGACCCTTGGCCTAAAGGGCATCCGCAAGTCGGTCACCCGCGAGGACACCCCGGCCAACCGCGGCCTCATCAACGTGGTGCGCCACCTCGTGACAGTCGAAGAGGTTTAAGTAATGACCATCAAACTCCACCACCTTCGCCCCGCACCGGGGTCGAAGACCGCGAAGACCCGTGTGGGTCGCGGTGAGGGTTCCAAGGGTAAGACCGCAGGCCGCGGCACCAAGGGCACCAAAGCGCGTAAGAACGTGCCGGCCGGCTTCGAGGGCGGGCAGATGCCAATTCACATGCGTCTGCCGAAGCTCAAGGGCTTCACCAACCGCAACCGGGTCGAGTACCAGGTTGTCAACGTCGGCGATCTCGCCGAGCTGTTCCCGCAGGGCGGTACCGTGGGCGTCGACGAACTCGTCGCCAAGGGTGCTGTTCGTAAGAACCAGCTCGTCAAGGTCTTGGGCGACGGCGAACTGTCGGTGGCTGTGAACATCAGCGCCAACAAGTTCTCGGCATCGGCCACCGAAAAGATCACCGCGGCTGGCGGAAGCGTCACCGTACTTTAGTTGCATGCCGTCGGGCGACATGGGAGTGGGAACCTGTCTTGCAGGTCAGACCCTCGCAGCGTCGCCCGACGTTTTGCCCTGCATGGTGACTGTTAGAGTTTCAAGCGTTGACCGATACTAGGAGGAATTAGTGCTTTCGCCCCTCATCGCGGCCTTTCGCACGCCCGATCTGAGGAAGAAGATCCTCTTCGTCATCGGCATCCTGATTCTGTACCGCTTGGGTACAACTCTGCCGTCGCCCGGTGTTGACTACCGCGCCGTGAAGTCTTGCCTCGATGCCGCCAATAGTGGCAGTTCGGCAGATATCTACTCGCTGATCAACATGTTCTCCGGCGGCGCGTTGTTGCAGTTGTCGGTATTCGCGATCGGCATCATGCCCTACATCACCGCCAGCATCATCGTGCAGCTGCTGACCGTGGTCATCCCGCGCTTCGAGCAGTTGCGCAAGGAGGGCCAATCGGGCCAGGCGAAGATGACGCAATACACGCGTTACCTCACCGTCGGGCTTGCGATCCTGCAGGCGACCGGCATCGTGGCGCTTGCCGCGCGCGGTGATCTGCTACGCGGCGGCCAGGGCCCCAACTGTGACCCGGCAGCAATCATCTCCGACCACTCCATCTTCGCCATCGCGATCATCGTGACCGTCATGGTTGCCGGCGCCTGTGTTGTGATGTGGTTCGGTGAGCTGATCACCGAGCGCGGAATCGGCAATGGAATGTCGCTGCTGATCTTCGCCGGTATCGCCGCTCGTATCCCGGCTGAGGGTCACAACATCCTCAAGTCCCGTGGTGGTCTGACCTTCGGTCTCGTCCTGTTGGCAGCGCTCGTCATTTTGGCTGGCGTCGTGTTTATCGAGCAGGGCCAGCGTCGAATCCCGGTGCAGTACGCCAAGCGCATGGTCGGCCGAAAGATGTATGGCGGATCGTCGACCTATTTGCCGCTGAAGGTGAACCAGGCCGGCGTTATCCCGGTCATCTTCGCGTCGTCGCTGCTCTACTTGCCGCAGTTGATTCTCCAATTGACCGGCTCGACCGACGGTAACCAGGCGGGATGGCAGAAGTTCATCAGCCAGTACCTGTCCGATCCGGGCAACTGGGTGTACATCCTCGTGTACTTCGCGATGATCATTTTCTTCACCTACTTCTACGTGGCCGTCACCTTCAACCCCGAAGAGCGCGCCGACGATATGAAGAAGTATGGCGGCTTCATCCCGGGTATTCGCCCGGGCCAGCCGACCGCCGACTACCTCGGTTACGTCCTCTCCCGCATTACGCTGCCGGGTTCGATTTACCTCGGCGTGATCGCCGTGCTGCCAAACCTGTTCTTGGAGATCGGGAACAGTGGCGGCGTGCAGAACCTGCCGTTCGGTGGTACTGCCGTGCTGATTATGGTGGTCGTCGCCCTCGATTCGGTTAAGCAAGTCAACAGCCAGTTGATGCAGCGCAAGTACGAAGGGTTCCTGAAGTGAGACTCGTTATCCTTGGCCCGCCCGGAGCCGGTAAAGGCACGCAGGCAGAACTCCTGTCGGATGCACTCGGAATTCCGCACATCTCAACCGGAGATCTGTTCCGCGCCAATATTTCTCAGGGCACCGCCGTCGGAGTTGAGGCGAAGCGTTACCTCGACGCCGGGGATTTGGTTCCGTCTGAGATCACCGTGGACATGGTTCGCGCCCGCGTTGCAGAGCCCGACGCCGCGAAAGGCTTCATTCTCGACGGTTTCCCGCGGTCGACTGATCAGGCCGACGCGTTGAAGTCGATCCTCGCCGAACTGGGTGCGTCGCTCGATTCCGTGCTGTCCTTCGTCGTAGACGAGGATGTTGTGGTTGAGCGCATGCTGGCCCGCGGTCGTGCGGATGACAGCGAAGAAGTGATCCGCAACCGATTGGCTGTGTACACCTCGGAGACTGCACCGCTACTCGAGTATTACGGCAACGAAGTCACCACCATCGACGCGATCGGCGCCGTCGACGAGGTGCATCAGCGAGTGCTCGACGCACTCGGCGTCGCAAAGTAGGCCGATGGGTTTCCGCGGCCGCATTAAGCGAGTGCCGTTTCGTTCGGCTACGGAAGTCGAAGCAATGGCTGCCGCAGGTGCGGTTGTCGGAGCCGCACTGGTAGCTGTTCGCGATGCCGCAGTCGTCGGGGTGAGCACACTCGACCTCGACACGATCGCCGAAGACACCATTCGCGCAGCCGGTGCGGTGCCGTCGTTCAAGGGCTATCACGGATTTCCGGGGTCTATCTGCTCGTCGGTGAATGACGTTGTGGTGCATGGGATTCCCAACGCCGAGACGGTTCTTGCCGAGGGCGACCTGGTGTCGATCGACTGCGGTGCCATCCTCGACGGTTGGCATGGCGACTCGGCGTGGACTTTTGGCGTCGGCGAACTGTCGAAGGCCGACTCCGACCTATCCGAAGCCACTCGACTTTCCATGGAAGCCGGCATCGCCGCGATGGTCGAGGGTGCACGGCTGACCGATATTTCCCACGCGATCGAACTCGGCACCCGTGCGGCAGAAGAGAAATTCGGCCGGTCGTTCGGAATCGTCGCGGGCTACGGCGGGCACGGCATCGGCCGCGAAATGCACATGGAGCCGTTCCTCGCGAACGAAGGAAAGCCGAATCGCGGGCCACGTCTCGAAATCGGTTCGACGCTGGCCATCGAGCCGATGTTGACTCTCGGTACTACCGAGACGTCGGTGCTCGACGACGACTGGACCGTCGTAACCGACGACGGCTCGCGTTCCGCGCACTGGGAACACACCGTCGTCGTGACGGGCGACGGTCCGCGCATCCTGACGACGCGCTCCTGACTTTCCCCCAAAACCACACGTGAGCGGGGTTAGCCGCGCATATATGGATTAGCCCCCGCTCACGGGTGGTTTTGGGGGGTTGGGGTGAGGTCGGTGGGGCTGTCGAGCACGATCGTCACCGGACCGTCGTTCACCAACGCGACCTCCATGTGTGCGCCAAACGAGCCGGTGGCGACCCTCGCACCGACGTCGCGTAAGTAGGTAGCCACGGCGTCGACGAGCGGTTCGGCAACGGGTCCGGGTGCCGCCGCATTCCACGAGGGTCGACGCCCCTTCGCGGTGTTCGCGTACAGGGTGAACTGGCTGATCAGCAGGATCGGTGCATGGTTGTCGGAAGCGGACACCTGCCCGCCGTCGGGGTCGTCGAGGATTCGTAGGCGCCAGATTTTATCTGCGAGCCACGCGGCATCGGTCTTGGTGTCGTCGTGTGTCACCCCGACGAGAACAACCAATCCCTGTGCGCCCGACGATAATTCGAGTTCCCCGACGATCGCCCCCTCGACGCTGACCGATGCTGCTGATACTCGTTGAACCACTGCTCGCATGCGCTCAACGATGCCAGAGTCGGAATATCGACGGGCCGTAGACGGTTGGCATTGACCATGAACACCGACGCCGCGGTACGCGCAGATGCAATCGCCCAGTTTGGATCCCACGGATCATGGGGATGGTTCAAACAGTTCTCTGCCGACCAACTGGTGCGGATGCAGGAGCTGGGGCTAGGAGCGGTGTGGCTCGGTGGCTCACCTAAACATCTCAAGTCGGTGCGCGAGGCGCTTGATGCCACGACGACCCTGACCGTTGCCACCGGCATCGTAAATATTTGGAACACCGACGCCCGCGCGATTGGTGAGGAGTACCTGGCCATCGAGGCGGATCATCCGGGACGTTTCTTCCTCGGAATCGGAGCGGGTCACCCGGAGGCCAACGCCGACTATTCGTCGCCATGGGATTCGGTCAACCGATACCTCGATGTGCTCGATGACGTTGGCGTCCCGACGCATCGTCGGCTCCTGGCTGCGCTCGGCCCCAAAATGCTTCAACTTTCCGCGCAGCGTTCGCTTGGTGCTCACCCGTACCTGACGACGTCGGCGCACACGAAAATTGCGCGCGACTTACTCGGGTCGGATGGCACGGTGTTCCTCGCGCCGGAGAACAAGGTGGTCCTCGACGCCGATCCGGTGGCCGCCCGGACCATCGGACGTCCGCCGGTCGAGAACCCATACCTGCATCTGCGGAACTACGTCAGCAATTTGAAGCGTCTCGGGTACACCGACGCTGACGTTGCCGACGGCGGCAGTGACCGGCTCATCGATGATCTCGTCGCCCACGGGGAAGCCGCTGCGGTGCGCAGCCAGATCGACGGTCATCTCGACGCGGGCGCCGATCATGTCACGATCCAGGTGCTGGGGTCCGACGACCCGACGGTGCAGCTCGCGGCGATCCTAAGTGCGTAGGCTGCTGGCCGAAACCTGCACCGACAACGCCACCGAGGGAGCATTTCCCTCGGCGGCGTTGTCGACGCAGGTCGTAGTCGCTAGTCGAGCGCGTACTTCACGGTCACGCTAAACGTCAGCGTCTGCTGGCCCGGCTCAACCGGAACCGGCGACACCGCGGCGTCGGCCCGATACGTTGACGGCGTTCTCGTCACGGGCTCCTGCGCCGACGACGCTTCGGTGATTACCAGTACCTTGCCCAACGAGTCGTCGGCCAACTTCGCGTACTGACCCGCACGTGAGCGCGCGTCGTTGAATGCCGCGTCGCGGGCCTGCTTCATCAGGTCGGAGTCGTCGTCGATGGAAAACGACACATTCGATATCCGGGTGTTGTTGCCGCCCGCGGTGGCCGTAGCCGCGAGCACATTCGACGCCTTGGTCAGATCACGCATCGTTATCCGCAGCGAGTTGGTGGCGGTGTAGCCGGAGATCTGCGACGTCGAGCCCGGAGCGGGGGAGTTGTAGCGCGGGTTCAGCGTGACATTTTGCGTCGCGATGTCTTTGCGGTCGACGCCCGCGTTGACCGCGGCGTCGGTGATTTTGGCGACCTTGTCGTTTGCGTCGTTTAGGGCTGCCGATACGTCGTTGCCCTCGGCTTCAATCCCGACGTCGGCTTTGAGAGTGTCCGGGGTTCCAATGACCTTGCCTGTACCGACGACGGTGACACTGCGTGGCTGATCGCCATCGCTGTTGCTGCCACAGGCGGCAAGGCCGACGATCAATGCCACGGCACTGGCGGCGATCGCGGCTCGCTGAATTATTCGACGCATGCGTTTCACTCCTTCGAAGTAAGGATTGTGAGTGTCCAACTGACAAACGAAATCACGAGTGCGCCGAAGATCGCGGCCCAGAAAAAGTTGTTGACGTGCAAACCCCAATGGGTCGTGTGATCGGTGATCCATGCGGTGATTTCCAACATGAACGCATTGATGACGACGTGGATGAGTCCGACCGTCAGGACGTACAGCGGGATCGCGATGATTTGGACGATCGGTTTGATCACCGCGTTGACGATGCCGAAAATCAACGCGACGGCAAAGATGATGCCCGCCTTCTGCCAACCGTTGTCGTATCCGACGATGTCAATGCCGGGAACGATGAGTGACGCGATCCAAACGGCGACGCCGGTCAGCGCGGTGCGAATCAAAAATGAGCCCATGGGAACGATCCTGCCATTCCGACGACGGGAGCGAAGCGAACGGGTCGAATCCACTATCCAGTCGACGCGTGCGGATGTAGGCACAGTGGGGATGGCGTGGACGTCCGTTGTGCGGGCATCGAGCGTGATTCCCGCCGTCAACTACCCCCAAAACCGCCCGTGAGCAGGGTCAAATCCGCATATATGGATAAGCCCCCGCTCACGGGCGGTTTTGGGGGAGGGTGCGCAGCGTCGCGGAGTGCCGTCGTCGATTGGCCCAACTTCGGGCGGTCGCGTAGCATAGATCGGTGGTGCGTACAGCGCGCCGGGTTTCGCGTGTGCGCAAGCATGGCGATCGTCGGCGTCGGTGCGTATGACAAGAATTCGACTTAGTAATTGGCTATCACACGCGAAGGCGGAGTGAGCCGGGATCGCGGAGGATATGGCGAAGAAAGACGGGGCCATCGAGGTCGAGGGACGCGTAGTCGAGCCCCTGCCCAATGCAATGTTTCGCATTGAGCTGGAGAACGGCCACAAGGTTCTCGCCCACATCAGCGGGAAGATGCGGCAGCACTACATCCGCATCCTGCCCGAGGATCGGGTCGTCGTTGAGCTGTCGCCCTACGACCTCGCTCGCGGCCGGATCGTGTACCGCTACAAGTAAGGGTTTTGGTCTCCTGCGCGAACTCGCGTAAAGTGCGACGCTGGTGTGTCGTCGGCCTGCGGCTTGGCCGCGCCGCGAAACATCGACCCACTTCAGCGTGTGACAGCGCGGTGGGCAGAGAACTTCCCTGGCAGCCGCCAGGGGGAATCAGTACTCGACGACCAGGGCACTTTTGTGCCCGACGTCGAGTGGGACAACAGGAGAAGCTGACGTGAAGGTCCAGCCAAGCGTCAAGCCGATCTGCGAGAAGTGCAAGGTGATCCGTCGTAACGGTCGGGTCATGGTGATCTGCGAGAACCTGCGTCACAAGCAGCGTCAGGGCTGATCAGCGCCTCTTACAGGGACGCTTGAATGCCACCAGCCGGTGGCATGCACACAGCACATAACTGAATATCGAGATGAAACTCCCAGCACCAGCGGCGACACACGGGTCACCGCCTACCTTCGGACCAGAGGCCGGAGCCTGAAAGCAAACAGGGCGGACTGGGAGCAGACCTCTGAAAAGTTAAGGAATTACCCACATGGCACGTGTTGCTGGTGTGGATCTCCCCCGCGAGAAGCGGTTGGAGATCGCACTTACTTACATCTACGGAGTTGGTCGTACCACCTCCAAGGAAATCCTCGCCGCTACCGGTCTTTCGGCCGATCTGCGCGCCAAGGATCTGACTGACGCAGACGTTTCCAAGCTGCGTGAATACATCGAAGCCTCGGTGAGGGTCGAAGGTGACCTGCGTCGCGAGGTTCAGGCCGACATTCGTCGCAAGATCGAAATCGGCTGCTACCAGGGTCTGCGTCACCGTCGTGGCCTGCCCGTTCGCGGTCAGCGCACCAAGACCAATGCCCGCACTCGCAAGGGCCCGAAGAAGACCATCGCCGGGAAGAAGAAGTAATGCCTCCTAAGTCACGTAGCGCAGGCCCCAAGAAGGGCACTCGTCGTCGCGAGAAAAAGAACGTTCCGCACGGCCAGGCGCACATCAAGTCGACGTTCAACAACACGATCGTTTCGATCACCGAGCCCAACGGCAACGTGATCAGCTGGGCCTCTTCGGGCCACGTCGGATTCAAGGGTTCGCGTAAGAGCACCCCGTTCGCCGCGCAGCTCGCTGCCGAGAACGCTGCTCGCAAGGCACAGGAACACGGCGTCAAGAAGGTCGACGTGTTCGTCAAGGGACCGGGCTCGGGTCGTGAGACCGCGATCCGTTCGCTGCAGGCCGCCGGTCTTGAGGTCGGCACCATCTCTGACGTCACCCCGCAGCCGCACAACGGTTGCCGCCCGCCCAAGCGGCGCCGGGTCTAGCGGGAAGGTAAGGAACTAGAACAATGGCTCGTTATACCGGACCAGCAACTAAGAAGTCTCGTCGTCTGCGCGTCGACCTCGTCGGCGGAGACCAGGCGTTTGAGCGTCGCCCCTACCCGCCCGGCCAGCACGGCCGCGCGCGAATCAAGGAGAGCGAATACCTGCTCCAGCTGCAGGAGAAGCAGAAGGCTCGCTTCACCTACGGCGTCATGGAAAAGCAGTTCCGTCGCTACTACGAAGAAGCTAATCGCCGCAACGGCAAGACCGGTGACGTGTTGCTCCAGATCCTGGAGACCCGTCTGGACAACGTTGTCTACCGTGCAGGCCTCGCCCGCACTCGTCGTCAGTCGCGTCAGATGGTCAGCCACGGCCACTTCACCGTTAACGGTGTGAAGGTCGATGTGCCTAGCTACCGCGTCAGCCAGTACGACATCATCGACGTTCGGCCGAAGTCGCTGGCAACCACGCCGTTCCAGATCGCCAAGGAGCTCATCGGCGATCGTCCGGTTCCGGCTTGGCTGCAGGTTGTGCCTTCGACGCTGCGCATCCTCGTGCACCAGGTGCCCGAGCGTGCTCAGATCGATGTTCCACTGACCGAACAGCTGATCGTCGAGTTCTACTCGAAGTAAGAACTCAGCACCGCTCGGCAACCGTCGATCGGTCCACTTCTAGGCCGTCAAATAGTGGTCGGCCACAAGGAGAAGCAACACAATGCTCATTTCACAGCGACCCTCTCTGTCCGAAGAGGTCATTGCCGACGACCGCTCGAAGTTCGTTATCGAACCCCTCGAGCCGGGCTTCGGCTACACCTTGGGCAACTCGCTGCGGCGCACGCTGCTGTCGTCCATTCCGGGCGCAGCGGTTACCAGCATCCGCATCGATGGTGTTCTGCATGAATTCACCACCGTCCCCGGGGTGAAGGAAGATGTCACCGACATCATCCTGAACCTCAAGGGCCTCGTGGTGAGCTCGGAAGAGGACGAGCCGGTCACCATGTACGTCCGCAAGCAGGGTCCGGGTGCTGTCACCGGTGCCGACATCGTGCCGCCAGCAGGTGTCACCGTGCACAACCCCGACCTGCACATCGCGACCCTGAACGACAAGGGCAAGCTCGAAATCGAGCTCGTCGTCGAGCGTGGCCGCGGTTACGTCCCGGCCGTACAGAACAAGGCAAGTGGTGCCGAGATCGGCCGTATCCCGGTCGACTCGATCTACTCGCCGGTCCTCAAGGTGACCTACAAGGTTGAGGCGACTCGTGTTGAGCAGCGCACCGACTTCGATCGTCTGGTGCTCGACGTGGAGACCAAGAACTCGATCACTGCTCGCGACGCCCTGGCGTCGGCGGGTAAGACCCTGGTCGAGCTGTTCGGTCTGGCACGCGAGCTCAACGTCGAAGCTGAAGGTATCGAGATCGGGCCGTCGCCGGCCGAGGCTGACCACATCGCGTCGTTCAGCCTGCCGATCGAGGACCTGGAGCTGACGGTGCGCAGCTACAACTGCCTCAAGCGCGAGGGAGTGCACACCGTTGGTGAGCTCGTTGCACGGACCGAATCCGATCTGCTCGACATTCGCAACTTCGGTCAGAAGTCGATTGACGAGGTCAAGGTGAAGCTGCACGGTCTGGGTCTGTCCCTGAAGGACAGCCCGGCAAGCTTCGATCCGTCGCAGGTTGCCGGTTACGACCCGGCCACCGGCACCTGGAGCGATGACGCGCAGCTCGACGCCGACGGTGGCGAAGACTTCGCCGAGACCGAGCAACTCTAGTAGAGACCATCATCGGTCCGGTCTAACCAGCCGGATCCCCGCAAGGAGAACACAATGCCCAAGCCCACTAAGGGTCGTCGCCTCGGCGGGTCGGCCAGCCACCAGAAGGCGATCTTGGCGAACCTCGCCACCTCGCTCTTCGAGCACGGCCGCATCACCACAACCGAAGCCAAGGCCAAGCGTCTGCGCCCGTACGCGGAAAAGCTCATCACCCACGCGAAGGCTGGCAAGCTTGCCAACCGTCGCGAGGTGCTGAAGGTTATCCGCGACAAGGACATCGTCCACGCGCTGTTCGCCGAGATTGGCCCCTCGTTCGCAGACCGTCCGGGTGGTTACACCCGCATCGTGAAGACGATGCCCCGCAAGGGTGACAACGCCCCCATGGCAGTGATCGAACTCGTCACCGAGTCGACCGCATCGTCGGAGGCCAGCCGCGCAACTCGCGCTGCTGCGTCGAAGAAGGCTACCGAAGCGAAGGCCGTCGAGGAGACCGCAGTCGAGGAGACCGCAGCAGAGGCCGACGAGGCCGTTGAAGCTGAGGCAACTGAAGCTGAGGCACCTGAACCTGAAGCTGAAGAAGCCAAGTAGGTTTCGACTCCACTTTGGTGCTGCTGCCCGTCACCGGTTTGCCGGTGGCGGGCAGCAGTCGTTTCGATAGGGTTGATTAGTGCGTATCCGCCTCGACGTCGCCTATGACGGAACAGAATTCGCCGGTTGGGCTCGACAGCCGGGGCAGCGAACCGTCTGCGAGGTCCTCGAGGAGAAGTTGTCGACCATTCTGCGGGAACCGGTGCGACTCACCGTCGCCGGTCGTACCGATGCCGGTGTCCACGCGTCCGGGCAGGTAACGCACTTCGACGTTCCGTCGCACGCCCTCGACACTCGGTCGATCGCCGGCGATCCCTCGAATCTGGTCCGACGGTTGGCGCGAATGCTGCCCGACGATGTGCGGGTCAAAGCTGCGACGTCGGTGAAGGACGACTTCGATGCGCGTTTCTCCGCCCTTCGACGCCACTACGAGTACCGGCTCACCGATGCGCGGTGGGGTGCCGAGCCGATGTACGCACGGGTGACAGCCGAGTGGCCCCGGGAACTTGATATTGATGCGATGAACGCGGCGTCGCGAACCCTGCTGGGGCTCAACGACTTTGCCGCGTTCTGTCGACGACGCGAGGGCGCGACGACCATCAGAGAGCTACAGGAATTTTCTTGGCGTCGCATGGATGACGGGGTGCTTGTCGCCCGGGTCACCGCCGACGCTTTCTGCTGGTCGATGGTCCGCTCACTTGTCGGAGCCGTTGCAAGCGTTGGTGATTCGCGTCGGAGCCTGGCGTGGTGTGCTGACCTGCTCAACGAGAAAGCGAGAAGCGCTGATGTTCCGGTGGCGGCCGCGCGGGGTCTGTGCCTCATCGGCGTCGACTATCCCGAAGACACGGATCTCGCCGCGCGCAACGAGGTGACGCGGGACGTGCGGTCGTCGGGATGTTGTGGCGATTAGGCCGGTGAATCAGGCGAGCGAGCGGGCATAGCCCACTCGGCTGCTGATGTCCATCATCGTCATCTGACTGGGTGCGGGGATATTAGCCACGTGGGTCATGCCGTTGGCGCCCAGGACGGTCACCTGGATATAGCCGGTGGTCGTGCGCTCCTTCATCAGCAAGAACAGCAGGCTCAAAAAGCAGACCATAAAGAATCCGATGATCGCGAGGACCAAACCGAGCTGTGACATGCGTTCGCTGGTAATAGACATGTCGGTCACCGCCCATTGGGATCCGGCGATCGGGAAAGTGCCCGAGGGTGTGATGACCTGAGTCTGGGTGCAACTGATATCGCCGATGGTGACGAGTATCTGCTCGGGAGAATTCCCGTAGCCGTACCCGCCGGGCAGCGGATTACTCATCGGTCCCGACGACCAAGCGGTCGGCTCTGACGCGGGTTGGGGAACGCCCTCGGGGTTATCCGGGTAGGTCATTCAGACATGATCGCACAGCGAAGGTAGTTCCAGGCCACCGCTACACCTGGCGCTACGTCGCGCTGCGCTCCACTTCCATGGCTTCCCGAACGGCTGCGGCATCGGTGGTCGTCTCAGCGGTTGGACCGGTCGAGAGCATCTGGCGCCACGATTGTGGATCGAAGGTGCGCGTACGCGTCGTTGTCATGAATGAAGTGAGGACGTCGGCGAAGCGGATCGGGTCGTCGTGGAAGGGGAAATGGCCACTGCCGCTGAATGTTTCGAGCTGCGAGTGTCGGATCGCGGAATGTGCCAGCAGAGCGTGGCGATAGGGGATCACCACGTCGTGATCGCCCCACACGATGAGGACGGGAATGTCGGCGGTGAGGTAGCTACGATCGAGCATGGTGACGATCTGGCCTCGCCAGTCGACCACGGATCGCAGCGTTCGACAGAATGCGGCGCGCGATTGCGAGTCCGTCAGGTCGGCAAGGATGCGTCCCAGATCGTGGTGGTCGATGAGTTGCTCTCGCGGCCACGACAGCGGTCCGGGGAGTCGCGGCGTTGACGCGATCACTGCGGACACCGACCGCAGTGCCGAGAGCGCGCCCGGCAGGCGCAAGGCGTTGAGGAGTTGCGGAGCGAATGGCAGCGACACCGCGCGCAGCGCCGGAGATACATCCGTTGTCACGCCGCCAGCTGCGACGAGGATGAGACGCCCGACCATCCGAGGGAACTGATAACAGAACTGCATGGCGACGCCGCCGCCGAGTGAGTGGCCCACGACGGTCACCTGTTCGTGGCCGAGAACCCACAACAGGTCGCGCACACCGTTGGCGAAGGCGGCGACCGAATAGTCGGCGCGCGGCTTGTCGGAGAGCCCATGGCCCAGCAGGTCGGGGGCGATGACCGTGTGCGTTCGCGCGAGCAGCTTGATCGTCGAATCCCAGGTCGACGAGTTGTCGCCGATGCCGTGGATGAGTACGACGACCGGGCCAGATCCGGCGGTGCGATATGCCCGGCGATACCCGTGCACGGTGACGAATCGGACTTCGATGGAGACCGCGTCGTCGGGAACGGCCCGCAGCTTCGCGGTGGTGGGTGCGGGCATCGGAGCCTCCTCGTATGGCGTGAGTCACGCCGTAGGTGTCGATGCGACGACACCTTGGGTCCCTCCGAGTAAACCTCAGATGCCTACTCGGCGCGCGCCATGTTCCACGCTGTTAACACAGACAACGATGACTACCCTGGGGGGTGATGAATCCCTTTGATATCAATGGCTTTCTGGCGACCGGCGGGCTGATCGCCCTCTGTGTGCTGATTTTTATCGAGACCGGTCTGCTGATCGGATTCATCTTCCCTGGCGATTCGGTACTGTTCACCGCCGGTGTACTGGCCGCGGCGCCAAATCCGTTTGCGCCGCTCTGGCTAATGTGCGTCGCCGTTCCGGTCGCGGCAATCCTCGGCGATCAGTGTGGATTTTTCATCGGGCGCCGACTTGGTGACAGCGTTTTCCAGGGTCGACTCATGAAGATGATCGGTCCAGAGCCGCTCGACAAGACGCACCGATACTTCGAACGGTACGGCGCGGCCACCGTGTTCCTGGCGCGATTCATCGGGATCGTTCGGACGCTGACTCCGCTCGTCGCCGGGTTTAGCGGGATGTCGCATCGCAAGTTCACGCTGTTCAGTGTGCTGGGAAGTATCGCGTGGGCGGCCGGCATCATCGTGTTGGGCTATTTCCTCGGGCAGGTGTCACTGATCCGCGATCACCTCGACCTCTTTATCATTGGATCAGTGCTGACAGTCGTGATCCCCATGGCCATCCATCTGATTCGACGCTGGCGTGCGTTGCGGTCCACAGATGCCGAGCCCACCGTCGAACGTCTTTAGAGTTCTTCCGCTAGTTTCGCAATCATCCGCTACCTGCAGGTAGCGGATGATTGCGAAACTAGCGGATGAACAGCTTCAGCCCCAAACTGGTTTCGTCGCGGCGTCGGATGGGGTGTACTCGACGGGTGACTCGACGTTCCGCGCCCGCAACATCCGACGCTTCAACTATTTCCCTATCCTCGATGGCTAAAGGTGTGCTTAGCCTCGGCCGTGATCTGCCGATCATCGCACGTCAACTGCCGGTGATGGCCAATCACAATCCGGAACGTATCTGGACGATTGGGTTGGCGTTCTCTAAGGCCGCCGCGGCACATCCGAATCGGCCGTTCCTGCGTACCCGCGACGTCGTGTATTCGTACGGTGACTGCAATCGTCGAGCGAATCGCTGGGCTGCGGTTCTTGCCGGACGCGGCGTGTCGACCGGCGACGTCGTGGCGATCATGGCGCAGAACAGCCCCGACGTGGTGATCGCGATGTTGGCGGTGGTCAAGCTCGGAGCCGTTGCAGGAATGATCAACTACAACCAGCAGGGCGAAGCCCTCAACCACAGCTTCGGGCTGCTCGCGAAAGCCAATCACGCCGGAGCAGACGCGACGATCGTCGTGTTGCACGATGAAGACAATGCCGCGGCGCTCGCCGGAGTCGACGCTGCGTCGGCGAAGACCGCCGGCTTGCTGTTCGCGGACCTCGACGCGGCCGCCGATGAACTCGCCACGCGCGACGCCGCCGCCAACGCCAATCCAGCCGTCACCGCGACGCTGCCGGCGAGCACCCCCGCGTATTACATCTTCACGTCGGGGACGACTGGCTGGCCAAAGGCCAGCATCATGAGCCACGCGCGCTGGCAGGTTGCGATGGCCGGGCTTGGCGGAACTGGTATCCGCCTGCACCGCGACGACGTCATGTACGTGGCGCTGCCGTTTTATCACAACAATGCGCTGACGGTGTCGATCGCATCGGTGCTGGTAGCAGGGGCCTGCCTGGCCGTGGGGCCAAAGTTCTCGGCGTCCCGATTCTTCGACGACATCATCGCCAACGACGCGACCGCATTCTGCTATATCGGTGAGCTTTGCCGGTACCTCCTCGCGCAGCCGCCCAAGCCGACGGATCGGGCGCACCGAGTCCGACTTGCCGCGGGGAACGGGCTGCGACCGGAAATCTGGGACGAGTTCGCCGAGCGTTTCGGCATCGAGCGGATTGTCGAGTTCTACGCCGCGAGCGAATCAAATATTGGATTCGTTAACATGTTTGGTCAGTCCAAGACGGTCGGGTTCTGTCCGTTGCCGTACGCGGTCGTTGCGGCCGACGACGAGACGGGGCTGCCGGTACGCGGGCCCGACGGTCGAGTTGTCAAGGTGGCCAAGGGAAGTCCAGGCCTGCTGCTCGGTGAGATCAATGACCGGGCGCGGATCGACGGCTACACCGATCCGTCGGCGACCGAGACGAAGATCGTTCGCGACGCTTTCAAGGACGGCGATGCCTATTTCAACACCGGTGACCTGGTCCGCGAACTGGGCTTCCGGCATATCGCGTTTGTTGATCGGCTCGGTGACACCTTCCGCTGGAAGGGAGAGAACGTTGCGACCACCGAGGTGGAAGCGGCGCTCAATGCTGTTGCCGGAGTAGAGAATTCCGTGGTCTACGGGGTGGAGGTTCCGGGAGCAGACGGTCGCGCGGGCATGGCTGCCGTGGTGACCGGCGACGGTTTCGACCCGATTGGCCTCGCCGCCGACCTCCGGGATCGATTGCCGCACTATGCGGTTCCGCTTTATGTGCGGGTGGTTGGCGAACTCGCTCATACGTCGACGTTCAAGAACGTACGCGTCGAGCTACGCAAACAGGGCTTTAGCGACGTCGGGGCCGACGCGCTATTCGAGCTGGCCGACGAGGGGTATGTGCCCAGGGGGTAGCCGTTCAAACTCGGTGGAACCAAACCACCCCTTCGCTGCGTCCTAGATTGCAGACACCGATAGGGGACCGGTTCTAGGGGGTAGAAGTGGCAAGTCTGGATACCACCGTCGCGGCCGACGGTGACCGCACACGCGAGGGAGCGGCGTTCGAGCCGTCGCGTGCGACAAGTCGGTCGGGGGGAATCGTCGTCGTCACGACGCCGACGGGACTTCCGACGTCGATCACCTTCGACGCCGCTGAGCTTCGACGCAGCGCCGATGCGTTGGCCGCCGATGTCGTGGCTCTGTGCCGCCAGGCGGCGATGGCGGCGGGCGTTCGGTTACGGCAGGAGTTGGTGGACAACGGAATCGACTCGGCATCGCTCGCGTCGACCGGCCTGCCTACGGCCGACGATCTGGCACGCGCCGAGTATGCGGCCGATGTCGCGAGTGAGCGTCGGGGCCGCGCGATCAACTCCTCTCGAAGGGGACGCGAATGACGTGGGCGATGGATGACGTGACCACTCGTGCGCAACAACAGCTGGAAGCGCTGTATCAGCTGGAAGATCAGGTCAAGCGGATGCGGGTGGTCGAGACGTCAGACGACGGTCTCATCACGACAACGGTCGACGGCGACGGTGGCCTCGTCGACCTGACGCTTTCGGCGGAGGCACTGCGATTAGGCATCCGTGAATTGGGGCCGGCGATCGTCGAAACCGCAACCGTCGCTGCCCGCCGCGTACTCACCGACCGTGGGGCGATCACCAAGACGTTCCTCGAACAGTTTTCGGTCTTATCGGGATCAGTGCTCTCGGGAGCTGATTCACCCGAACCCGATCTACCGACCGACCACAAAACAGTCGAACCCAGGAGTTGAGATGGACAACGTCACCGTTTCACCGGACGCCCTCGACGGATATGCGGCCGCCACCGCGTCGATCGCGACGATGGTCGCGTCCGCAGGATCGATCAATGCGGCCGCGAACACCGCGGCAATGATCCCAGTCTTTGGCCTCATCGGTCAGGAATTCCTTGCGGAATTTATTGGCGCACAAGCCAATCACCTGTTCTCTGTGGGGTCGCTCGCGGCCGTTCACGCGGGTACCGCTGCATCAGCGGCTGCCGGTGCCGTTGACTTTCGTGGCTCCGACGCGAGTGGTGCCGCCGGAATCGTCTCGGTCTAATGACCACGACAACACACGTCGGCGGTTCCGATCTGACGGTCGGGCAGGTGATCGACGCGACTCCACTCGGCGCAGTCCTCGACACTCCGGTCGCGCAGGTCCTCGCTGGCCTGAACTTGCCAGCATTGCCGACCCTTCCGCAGCTGCCTGCACTCCCAGGACTGCCAGCGCTGCCCGCGTTGAACTTCGACGTATTACTCAAGCCGATCACCGACCTGCTCGGCACGTTCGGCACCGGCAACCTGTCAACGGCGGCGATCGACCCATCGACCATTCTCAGTGGACTGTCGCAGTTGCTTGAGTCGTCGCTGAGCCTCGGAACTTCCGCACTGCGAGCGCTCGACGGATTGTGGTCCGGGTCGGCCGCCACCACCGCGACGGCCAAGTCGGTGCGGACAGGTGCCGAGACGACAGCGGTCGCCACCCAGGGCACCGGCATGTCCATTGACATCTCGACTGCTGCGGGGATCGTGGGCGCGGGTCTCGCTACGGTGCAGGGGATTGTGGTGAAAACCGTTGGGTTGCTGACGATGACGATTCCGCTCATCACGACGCCAGTCGGGCAGGGGATGGCGCTCGGGTTTATTGCTACCGGCCTCGCCGAAACCACGGCGGCCGTCGCGGCGACTAGGGCACAACTCCTCGGTCCCACCTCCCATATGGCTGCAAATGGCGCTCCGGTCAAAATTAGCGGCGCGCCGAGCGGGACCGCGTCACCCTTCGCTACCGCGGCCAATGTCCTCGATTCCATTGGGGCACCACTGAAGTCGGTGACTTCGGCCCTGACATCGGTGGTTGGTGCGATCGCACCATCGACGAACGGTGCTCACCAAACGAACGCGCCACGAACGACGCTGGTGGCAAATCATGCGAATAGCAACGCGAAAGTGAACTCCGACAACGAGACTCGATGCCCGAACGATGGCAACTCGCCCAACACCGAGCTCGCCGGCGGGGCATCGCTCGGCGGTGCGGGCGGTTCGCTCGGCGCTGGCGGCGTCGGCTCCGTCGCGGCGCCGCTCGCCGGACGCCCCACCGGCGCAACCGTCACTACGGAACCGGCTGCCGCCGCACCTAGTCAACCGACCCCGCGGGCCGCGGTAGCGGGAGCGTCGACGATGCCAGCTGGCATGGCCCCGATGACCGCGGCCGGAATCCGCGGCGGCTCAACATCAACGCCGCACACGGCCGACTACCTCGTCACCGCGGCCAACGGCGAACGCGTTGTCGGTGACATCGAGGTCACGCATGGGCCGGGGGTACTTACCGCGGGGCCGAATCCGCACCACGATGTTCAGATCGACCCCGCGCTCGTCGATATCAAGTTTCTACTCGAGGCACCGCAGGGTGCTCGGGGCGCCTGATCGCCGTCGGCGGTCACTAACCAACCTGGCCGGGCGTCGCCCGACCCCAAGGAAAAGGAGATCACATGGCTCAGGGATTGAACCTTGACGTCGCGGCCGGAATGGCATCGACAAAGTCGGTGGCGGGCATCGTCGAGGAAATGCAACAAGTCATCAGGTCGATTCAATCGTCGTCGACCGAGGCGGTGTCGGTATGGAAGGGCCGCGCGTCCACTGCCTTCGACACCACGCAGGCCGACTGGAACTCGTCGGCGACAAAACTCCAGCTCGCATTGGACGACATTAAAGCGAAGCTGTCGACATCGTTCACCAACTACGGCGACCAAGACGACGCCGGCGCGTCGGGCTTCGGCGCCCTCAACGTCTGATCATCTATCCAGTTCGACTCGTGAGTAAGGAATCCCATGACTCTAATCAAGTACGACTTCGCCTCGCTTGACCGACTGACCACTGACCTCGGCACCCAGTTTCAGCGGTTGGAGACATTGGCTGGCGATCTGAAACGGCAGGTTGTGGTGCTGGGCGACAACTGGCAGTCCGCGCAGGGCGCCGCGAGCTATCAACAGGCACAAGCGACGTGGGACCGGGTCTTTACCGAGGCGCGCGGCAACCTGACAAGCCTCAAGTCGGCGGTGCACAACGCTTCAACGTCGATGAGTCAGACCGATAGTTCAGTCGCGCGCAATTTTGCCGTCTGACACCTCGACCACGGTAGGGGCGCATTCGAGTGAATCGCCCCTACCTCGTGGCGACGACGCCCGGGCGTTACCGAGCGCTCGGCGTTATCCGGGTCACCGTGCCGAGGAAACTAGTGGCATACAACGACTTCCGATCCCAGCCGGCACCGTTGCCGAAACGCACGGATGAGGCTAGTGGCACCCGATCGGTGATAGTGCAGCTTCTACCGGTCACTGGATCGAGAGCCGCGACTCGTCCAACTGCGTTGAGCGCCACATAAACCCGCCCATCGGGCCCCACGGTGATGTCATCGGCCGAATTGAGTGGGCCGACGCCTGGTATTACATATCGCCGCGGAGTCCTCGACGGGTGATGCACGTCGATTGCCGCAATCTCGGATCTCGGATTGAAAGTCGTTGATACATATAGTGTTTGACGTTGCGCATCGAAGGCCAGGCCGTTGGTCGAAGTTACCGACGGCGCATACCGGGTAGCCACGCCGTTGCGCGCAATCCTGGTCAGTGTGGCGTCGGGGCCTAGATCGCGACTGACCACAAACGATCCCTCCGAGAGCCGCGCGAGTCCGTTCGGCATGGTCAACCGGGTAGCCACAGTCGACACCGCATGGGTGTCGAGGTTGACGGCCCGGATGGCGTCGGTGGAACTGAACAGCGACGAGGCCGAGTTGCCGACGTTGAAGTACGCGGTGCGGCCGTCTACGACAATTCCGCCCGGCCCATCAATATTGCGCACCAACGTGGTGCGCTTGCCGGTTGGGGTGAGTCGCACAATTGACCCGCCGGGGCCGCTCAATGATTGGCTGGACAGCAGCATCGCGCCGCGTCCATCGAACGCCAGATTCTCCAACGTTCCTAATCCACTCGCGACAGTGGAGGTTGTCCATCCCCGACAAGGTGCCGCGAGAGCGGACCCCGGATTGGTGGCGATCGCGGTGCTTGCCGCCATGCCCGAAAGTAGTGCGGTCAATACGATCCGCCCCAGATTCATCTTCGCCCCCGCGATCGCAAGTTGCACGATATGGTCACCGCCGACGTTATCATCGGCCTCGTCGAACCTGGTGACCTTCCGCGAATCGCCCATACCTGACGGCGACGACGAGCACGCTGCAATAGAGTGACGTTCGAAACCACGACGTCTACTCGAGGAGATCACGGGTGTCTGCAGAAGGATCCAAGAAGGCGATCATCGCTGCTCTGGTAGCGAACGCGGGCATCGCCGCCGCAAAGTTCGTCGGATTTGCGATTACCGGGTCGTCGTCGATGCTCGCCGAAGGTGTCCACTCGGTCGCTGACACCTCCAATCAAGGCCTGCTCCTTCTCGGGCAACGCCGCGCGGGCCAAGCGGCCGACAAGCTCCATCCATTTGGCTACGGGCGCGCACGTTACTTCTATTCGTTTGTCGTCGCATTGGTGTTGTTCACGCTCGGTTCGCTGTTCGCGCTGTACGAGGGCTACCAAAAGATCAAGCATTCGGGCGATCACGCACTGACGTCACCGATCGTTGCGATCGTCATTCTGGTCGTCGCGATTTGCCTCGAATCGTATTCGTTCGCAACCGCGTATCGAGAGTCGAAGCCACTCAAGAAGACCGCATCCTGGTGGCAGTTCATTCGTAATTCGCGAAGTCCGGAATTGCCGGTCGTCCTGCTTGAAGACACAGGCGCCCTTATCGGCCTCGTCTTGGCCCTCGGCGGCGTCGGCCTCACGATGATCACCGACAATCCCGTTTGGGACGGCGTCGGCACACTTTCCATCGGCGTTCTTCTGGGTGTCATAGCGATCGTTCTCATCGTCGAGATGAAGAGTTTGCTCATCGGTGAGGGTGCAACCGACGAGGAAGAGACGGCCATCGTCAGTGCCCTCACCGGAGCGCCCGGCATCGACCGCGTGATCCACCTCAAGTCGCAGTACCTGGGACCGGAAGAATTGTTGGTTGCCGCCAAGATCGCCATTCCGGCCGGCGCGACCGCTGCCGACATCGCGACAACGATCGATGACGCCGAAGTACGGATCCGGAGCAGCGTGCCGCAGGCGCGAATCATCTACCTGGAGCCCGATATCGATCGGTCCAATCAGCTCTCCGACTAGTTCAAGGTTCGCTAGCGTTTGACTTGCGCTGCGCTGAACCCGACAACGTTGGAGGTCCGATGGGAAACCCGTTGACCCGCACCAAGTCCGTCGAACAATCGATGGCCGATACCGACGAACCGGGACATCGCCTCCGGAAGAGCCTCGGAGCTTGGGATCTGACGGTCTTTGGTGTCTCGGTCGTCATCGGTGCGGGCATCTTCACCATTACCGTGTCGACCGCCGGCGACAAGGCGGGGCCAGCGATCTCGCTGTCGTTCGTGATGGCGGCAATCGCATGCGCGCTCGCCGCGCTCTGTTACGCGGAATTCGCGTCGACGGTTCCGGTTGCCGGGTCCGCCTACACCTTCGGTTACGCGACCTTCGGCGAGTTCCTCGCCTGGATTCTCGGGTGGGACCTGATTCTGGAGTTCGCGGTCGGTGCTGCCGTTGTCGCAAAGGGGTGGTCGAGTTACCTCGGCAACGTCTTTGGCTTCGACGGTGCGGTAGTCAGTCTCGGTGGGGGAGTAACCCTCGACTGGGGGGCGGTGGTGATTGTCGCGGTTGTGTCGGTACTGCTCGTCATCGGTACCAAAATCGCCGCGTGGTTCAGCGCTACCATCACCGCCATCAAGGTTGCCGTCGTCCTGATGGTCATCGTCGTTGGGTTCTTCTACATCAAGTCCGAACACTTCACGCCGTTCGTACCAGAGGCTCAGCAAAAGGTCGGCGAAGCGAAATCTATTGACTCGTCACTGTTCTCGTTGATCACCGGCGGCGGTAACACCAGCTACGGCTGGTACGGCGTGCTCGCCGCGGCGTCGATCGTGTTCTTCGCCTTCATTGGCTTCGACGTCGTCGCCACGACGGCGGAGGAAACCAAGTTCCCGCGCAAAGACGTTCCCCGCGGCATCCTCGGTTCGCTCGCGATCGTCACCGTCCTCTACGTCCTCGTCACGATTGTCGTGACCGGCATGGCGAAATTCACCGACCTTGCAACGACCACGAACCCGGACGGCACTCCCAACCACAAGAATCTCGCCGACGTCTTCGAGATGAACCACATAACCTGGGCCGAAAAGATCATCGCAATCGGTGCCCTCGCCGGGCTCACCACCGTCGTGATGGTGCTGATGCTCGGCCAGTCGCGGGTGCTGTTCGCAATGAGCCGCGACGGTTTGTTGCCGCGTGAGATGGCGAAGACGAGCGAGCGATTTGGTACCCCCGCGCGACTGACAGTCGTCATTGCGGTGGTTGTGGCGGCGGTCGCAGGCTTCTTCCCGATCAACAAACTGGAAGAAATGGTGAACGTCGGAACGTTGTTCGCGTTCGTCGTCGTCGCGGGTGGCGTGATCATCTTGCGGCGCAAGCGGCCGGATCTCGAGCGCGGTTTTACCGTTCCCGGCGGGCCGATCATCCCGGTCCTCGCCATCGTCGCGTGCCTGTGGCTGATGCTGAACCTGACCGCCCTGACCTGGATCCGATTCGTCGTCTGGATGGTCATCGGCGTCGTCGTGTACTTCTTCTACGGAATGAACCACTCCGTCGTCGGAAAACGTGAACGCGGCGAGTTGTCGAGTTGGAATAGCGGGCCGCAGGAGTCAGCCGACAAGTCCTAGAACCCCGTCGGATAGCCTGAGCAGAAGAAACGACCGCTGATCAATCTTCGCTTAGGGGAGCAATGACTCTGGTGCGCAAATCCGACCCGACCGTCGACACGAAGAACGGCATCGACTTCAAGGTCGCCGATCTTTCGTTGGCAGCCTTCGGCCGTAAGGAAATCGAGCTGGCCGAGCACGAAATGCCCGGCTTGATGGAACTGCGGCGCGAGTACGCCGACGTCCTGCCGTTGAAGGGCGCCCGCATCTCCGGCTCGCTGCACATGACTGTTCAGACCGCGGTCCTCATCGAAACGCTGGTCGCGCTTGGCGCCGACGTCCGGTGGGCGTCCTGCAACATTTTCTCCACGCAGGATCACGCTGCGGCGGCGATCGTCGTCGGCCGGCACGGAACCGTTGACGAACCGAAGGGCATCCCCGTGTTCGCCTGGAAGGGTGAAACGCTGGAGGAGTACTGGTGGGCCGCCGAGCAGATGCTGACGTGGCCCGGTGAACCGGCCAACATGATCCTCGACGACGGTGGCGACGCAACCATGCTGGTTCTGCGTGGCGCCGAGTTCGAGAAGGCTGGCGTTGTGCCATCCGCCGACGATGCTAACTCTGCCGAGTACAACGTCTTCCTCGAACTGCTGCGCAACAGCTACGAGGCCGATAAGTCCAAGTGGACCACCATCTCGGCGTCAGTCAAGGGCGTCACCGAAGAAACCACCACCGGCGTGCTGCGTCTGTACCAGTTCGCCGCCGCTGGCGATCTAGCCTTCCCGGCCATCAACGTCAACGACTCGGTAACCAAGTCGAAATTCGACAACAAGTACGGCACCCGCCACTCGCTGATCGACGGCATCAACCGCGGTACCGACGTCCTCATCGGCGGCAAGAAGGTGCTGATCTGCGGATACGGTGACGTCGGCAAGGGTTGCGCCGAGTCACTCGCCGGACAGGGTGCCCGCGTTCAGGTCACCGAGGTGGACCCAATCAACGCGCTGCAGGCTCTCATGGACGGATTCGACGTCGTGACCGTTGAGCAGGCAATCGCCGACGCTGACATCGTTATCACTTCGACCGGCAACCTTGGCATCATCACCTTCGAGCACATGAAGAAGATGAAGAACCAGGCCATCCTGGGCAACATCGGGCACTTCGACAACGAGATCGACATGGCTGGCCTGGAGTCGGCGTCGGGCGTCACGCGCATCAATGTCAAGCCTCAGGTCGATCAGTGGGTCTTCGAGGACGGTCACTCGATCATCGTTCTAAGCGAGGGACGCTTGCTGAACCTCGGCAATGCGACCGGCCACCCGTCGTTCGTGATGAGCAACAGCTTCTCGAACCAGGTGATCGCGCAGATCGAGCTGTGGACCAAAACCGACGAATACGACAATGAGGTCTACCGCCTTCCGAAGCACCTCGACGAAAAGGTTGCTCGCATCCACGTCGACGCGTTGGGCGGCACGCTGACCAAGCTCACCAAGGAGCAGGCCGAATACATCGGCGTCGACGTCGAAGGCCCGTATAAGCCGGAGCACTACCGGTACTGAGATACCAGGAGGTGGTGTCGGGGCGCCTCGATTCGTGGCAGGCTTAACTGGTGAATTCGACTCCATCGACCCCGACGCCACCTGCTTCGGGTCTCGACGCACGCGTTCTGAAGATCTGCGGCGTTGTCATCATCGGCGCGATCATGTCGATCCTCGACATCACCGTCGTGAACGTCGCGATCCCAACGTTCCAAACAACCTTCGACACCACCTACACGTTCGCGGCCTGGTCGATGACCGGCTACACGCTCGCGTTGGCCACGGTGATTCCGTTGACTGGTTGGGCCGCGGACAGGTTCGGCACCAAACGTCTCTATATGTTGGCGTTGACCCTGTTCGTCATCGGTTCGGTGCTGTGTAGCACCTCATGGAACATCCAGTCGCTCATCGGCTTTCGCGTCATCCAGGGCCTCGGTGGCGGCATGCTCATGCCGCTGGGCATGACGATCATGACCCAGGCCGCGGGGCCGGAACGAATCGGCCGCGTGATGGCGATCATGGGCATTCCGATGCTGCTCGGCCCGATCGGTGGCCCTATCCTCGGCGGCTGGCTCATCGAATCTTATAGCTGGCACTGGATTTTCCTGATCAATGTGCCGATCGGCATTGTCGCTCTGACTCTTGCAGCCATCGTGCTTGAGTCCGACCGACCCGAGCCGTCGCAGAGCTTCGACTTCCTCGGCATGCTGCTCGCATCGCCAGGCTTGGCGCTGTTCCTGTTTGGTGTGTCATCGATCCCCGGCGAGGGACGTGTCATCGCCGTGAAGGTATTGGTGCCCGGGATTATCGGCCTACTGCTCCTGGCGGCATTCGTGTTCCACGCGATGCGAACCGAACATCCACTCATCGATCTACACCTTTTCAAAAACCGGGACTTGACGTTCGCGGTCCTCACCATGCTGTTCTTCGCGATGGCGTTCTTCGGCGCGGCGCTGTTGTTGCCGTCGTACCTCCAACAGGTCCGTGGTGAAAGTACGTTGGCCGCGGGCCTATTGATCGCCCCGCAGGGCTTGGGCGCGATGCTCACCATGCCGATCGCGGGACGACTCGTCGACAAGATTGGCCCCGGTCGGATCGTGTTCACCGGCCTGATTGTCATCTGTATCGGTCTGTCGTTCTTCACTACGATTGACGCGCAGACCGCGATCTGGCAGATCGAGGTTGCCCTGTTCATCATGGGTCTCGGCATGGGCTGCACGATGATGCCGACGATGACCGCCGCGATGGCGACACTGAAGCACGAACAGGTCGCCCGCGGTTCGACGCTGATGAACATCATCAACCAAACCGGCAGTTCCATTGGTACAGCGACGATTTCGGTTGTGCTGACGACGCTGCTGGCAAATCGGGCACTGGCCCGGCCCGCGATCGCGGCGCACTCGGATCCCAGTGTCGCCGAGAAGTTGACGCCGGCGGGCGTCGCAAAGGGACTTGATGAGGCCGCGAGTGCGTTCGCCCATTCGTGGACGGTCTCGCTATGCCTTGTCGCGGTAACGCTCATTCCGGCGTTCTTCCTGCCGCGTCGACGTCCCGCTCAGATGGACGATGTGCGCAGCACTGTTGCGCACTAGCGCGATGAGTATCCGACCCGACGATGGTCAGTCCCACATGACAACTCAAGTGATCGCCTCCGGACACGGCCTCGTCGAATCCGCACGCTTCCATAATGGCGAATTCTGGTTCGCCGACTGGTTCACGCAGACGATTCACCGCGTGGACGCCACCGGTGCCGCACACGTTGTGGCGCAGGCGTCGGGGATGCCGATCTGTTTCGACTGGCTTCCCGACGGAACGCTCGTCCAGATTGGCGGCGACGGCGAGCTGTCGTTGCTGACCGACGTCGGCACGTTGGAAAGTTACGTCAACCTTGGCGACCTTTCGGACAAGCCGTACAACGACATTGCGGTCGCTGAGGGCGGCAACATTTTTGTCAACAACATCGGGTTCACGTTCCCCGGCGGAGAGTTTGCACCGGGTTTCGTCGCGGTCATCGGACCCGACGCCGTGGCTCGTCGGGTTGCGGATGATCTCGCGTTTCCCAATGGCATGGCATTGGTCGACGACGGTGCGACGCTGGTTGTCGCGGAATCCTATGCGGCACGATTAACGGCATTCACCGTTGGAACCGATGGCTCGCTGACGGATCGTCGGGTGTGGGCTGACCTTGGCGAGGGTGTCGCACCAGACGGCATTTCGGCCGACCCTTCGGGCGCGATTTGGTATGCCAGTGTGCCGCAACAGCATTGCGCGTTGGTTGCCGAGAGGGGTGAGGTACGCGCCACGGTGCCGCTAGATCGAGGCTGCTTCGACTGTGCCGTCACCGACGACGGTGCGACCCTCTACGTTGCGTCGGCCGGATGGGGAGATGAGATTGCCGGTAGCGGGCAGCTGCTTGCGTTTGACCTCAGTCGAGCAGGTTGACGAGGTCGTCGGATCCGTCGGTGACTGTCCACGGCGAAAACCATTGTGCCGCAGCCAATGCGCGGTATGCCGTGTCGACTCGCGTCTGTAGATCATCGTCGCGTTCGTAGGCGTCGCGGGCTCGTGCCGCGTCGGCGTCGGCCCGCGAGCGCGCACGCTCGGCGGCCACCGACGTCGGAACGCCGAGGAACACCTGGTGGTCGGGGACCGGAAGCGCAAAGCGATCGAACTCCAACGTGCCGATCCACCTCACCGCGGGTCCGTCGATGGGTTCGTCCAATCGAGCTGCGCTATACGCGGCGTTCGACGCGACGTAGCGATCGAGGATGACGACGTCGTGCGCAGCGACATCCGCGCGGATGTTCGACGCCGCGTCGGCTCGATCGAGGGCGAATAGCATCGCCATGGCGTACGCGCTGTCCGCGAGGTCACCATGATTACCGTGCAATGCTTCGGCTGCGAGGTCGGCGGTGATGGCCTGGCCATAACGCGGGAAGGCGAGCGTCGCGACCGAGCGGCCATCGGCCCGCCACCGGGTGACCAACGACGTCACCAGCGTGTTTTTGCCCGCACCGTCAAGCCCCTCCACCGCGATCAGTTTGCCCACGTGATGATGGTAAGCGCAGGTGACCGTCAGGGGGATGGGGCATCCTGGAGACATGGCTCTGAAGGTCCGCGTGACACTAGAACCCCACGGTCCGGCAACCGCAATCGAGCTCTCCGACGCCCAGGTGGTCGAACTCGCCGCGGGCAAGCGTGCACCGGTGCTCGTCACGATCGGTGAGCGAACCACGCGACTGCGGCTAGCGGTCATGGGCGGCAAGAACTTGATCGGTTTGTCGAAGGCTGCCCGGGCCGAGTTGGGCGTCGACATTGGGGACACAATCGACGCGGTGATTGACGTCGACACCGCGGAGCGAACGGTCGACGTTCCGGAAGAACTGGCACAGGCGTTGCGTAAGCACCGACTGACGGATCGATTCGACGCACTGGCGTACACACGACGCAAGGGATACGCCGCATCGGTATCGGGGGCCAAACGAACTGAGACGCGCGAGCGTCGGATCGCGACCGTCATTGCGGAACTGAGCGACAATCGATGAGTCGACGCCGTCTGATAACTCCGCTTGCGGCGTGGCATAACCGGGTTTAGGTCACAACAATGTCACCATTGCATTCATGAAGCCACGCATCCTGGTCGTTGACGACGACGCCGCGCTCGCGGAGATGTTGACCATTGTGTTGCGCGGTGAGGGGTTTGAACCGTTCGTCGTCGGCGACGGTACGCAGGCGCTCACCGCTGTTCGGGAGATTCGGCCCGACCTGGTGCTCCTCGACCTCATGCTTCCCGGTATGAACGGCATCGACGTTTGCCGTGTGCTGCGCGCCGACTCCGGCGTGCCGATAGTGATGCTGACGGCCAAGTCCGACACCGTCGACGTGGTTCTCGGCTTGGAGTCGGGCGCCGACGATTACATGGTGAAGCCGTTCAAGCCGAAGGAACTGGTTGCCCGCGTCCGTGCTCGGCTGCGTCGTACCGACGACGAGCCAGCCGAGATGCTGTCGATCGGCCCGGTGGAGATCGACGTACCGGCGCACAAGGTCACCCGCGACGGCGTGCCAATCTCGTTGACTCCGTTGGAGTTTGACCTCCTCGTTGCGCTCGCTCGCAAGCCCCGCCAGGTGTTCACGCGTGATGTGCTGCTCGAACAAGTGTGGGGATACCGTCACCCAGCCGACACTCGGCTGGTCAACGTCCACGTACAGCGTTTGCGCGCGAAAGTCGAGACCGATCCGGAGAACCCGGAAGTCGTTCTC
>QIRE01000038.1_pt1 | contig 45441 bp, 37 predicted proteins | sample 2940141 | NCBI WGS metagenome assembly QIRE01 (sample SAMN09273532, study PRJNA473421) | Gut metagenome, whole genome shotgun sequencing project. | isolation source: gut tissue | host: Folsomia candida VU population | place: Netherlands: Amsterdam | collected 2016-03-06 | reverse complement strand
TCGACGACCCTCTCCACCGTGCCGAACACGCGTGAACCGTCGGCATTGGCAAGCCCGTCAATGGCCTCGTCGATCAGCGCGACGTCGGTGACCCCCAACAGCGACAGGGCGCGGTCGTACGTCACGCCTTCGTCGCCGGCACCCGCGAGGAGCTGGTCGAGGACGCTCAGTGAGTCGCGTGGCGAACCACCACCGGCGCGAATTACCAGCGGGAACACCTCGGGCGCCACGACAGCGCCTTCGCTAGCGCAGATCTTCTCCAGCAAGCCGCGCATTACCGGCGGCGCCAAGAGTCGGAAGGGATAGTGATGAGTACGCGAGCGGATAGTCGGCAGAACCTTCTCCGGCTCGGTCGTCGCGAAAATGAAAATCAGATGCTCTGGGGGCTCTTCAACGATCTTGAGCAGCGCGTTGAAACCCGCGTTGCTGACCATGTGCGCTTCATCGACGATGAATACGCGATATCGAGATTCACTTGGCGTAAAGAACGCCCGGTCACGAAGTTCACGGGTGTCGTCGACGCCGCCGTGGCTGGCCGCGTCGAGTTCGATGACGTCGAGATTGCCTGGGCCTCCGGGCGCGAGTGCCACACACGACGCACATTCACCACACGGTTTGGCGGTCGGACCCTGCGCACAGTTCAGCGAACGCGCGAGAATGCGAGCCGACGACGTCTTGCCGCATCCGCGCGGTCCGGAGAACAGATACGCATGGTTGATGCGTCCTGAGTCAAGGGCACGCCCCAACGGATCGGTGACATGCTCCTGACCGACGACGTCGGCGAATGTTGCCGGGCGGTAGGTGCGATACAGAGCCACACGACGAGACTACCGACCCGCACCGACGAGCTCGGGGTCGCTACGGTGAATCCACCACACCCGCCGTCGACGAACGGACCGCGCATGGATCTATCGCTTGCTGACGTACTTCCGTCGATCTGCGCCGGGATGGGGTTCGAGTCGCATAATCCGCTTGATCTCAGTGTCGAACGCGACGTGATTGTGCTGCTCATCGACGGTCTCGGTGCCGAACTCCTTGCGCGCAACACTGACGTCGCGCCGACACTCGCCGCCCACGTCCAGCGCAGCCTGATGGCCGGATTCCCCGCGACGACCGCAACCAGCTTGTCGAGCCTCGCCATCGGCGCACCATGCGCGACGCACGGCATCGTCGGCTATACGTTCGCCATCCCCGACGCCGGTGATCCCCGACTCTTCAACGCCCTGCGCTGGACCACCGACAGTGCCACCGGCCCCGACGCTCGCGACGCATTCCCGCCCGAGGAAATGCAGCAGGAGTCAAGCCGCCTCGAAGCGTTAGCCGCCCACGACGTCGACATCCACTACGTCGTGCCGGAGTATCAGGTCCGGTCCGGATTGACCCGCGCGTCGTTTCGCGCTCCCGGTACCTGCCACGCCGCGTCTACGATCGAGGAAGTACGCGACGGCATTCTTGCCGTCGCGCGCCACGACGGTCCACGACGTTTCGCCTACGCGTATTACCCGAACCTCGATGCGACGGGACACCTCCACGGTCCCGAAACCGACGAATGGCGAACGGAATTGCGCGCGATCGACGCCGTGATTGCTGACCTACTCGCCGACCTACCGGCGTCGTGCACGCTCGTCATCACCGGCGACCACGGGATGATCCACGCGGACACGGCGATCGACCTGGACGACAACGACGCCCTCCGAGCAGGAGTTCGACTCATCGCCGGCGAAGCACGGGTACGTCACGTCTACGCCGACGTCGGCGCGGCGGCCGACGTGCAATCCCGGTGGGCAGCTGAACTTGGGTCCAACGCACTGGTTGTCAGTCGGGAACAGGCGGTGGACGAACACTGGTTCGGTTCGACGCCACCGACGTCGGTGATCGCAAATCGCATCGGCGATGTCCTCGCGGTCGCGCAGGATCGCGTGGTGCTGACGCGGCCGTCGATCGAACCGCTGGAAGCATCATTGATCGGGCATCACGGGGCGTGGACGAAAGACGAGCAGTTGGTGCCGCTGATTGTGAAGTAGAGCTATCCCCCGAACTTGTCCCTCAGTTCAAACTTCAACACCTTCCCCGACGGATTACGTGGCAACGCATCGATAAACTCCAGGCGCAGCGGAAGCTTGTACCCGGCAAGTTGATCACGGGCGAATTCACGCAACTCGTCGAGCGTCAGATCCATCTCCGGCGCCAACGCGACGATCGCGGTCACCGCCTCACCCCACTTCTCGTCCGGGGTGCCCAACACCGCAACTTCGGCGACCGACGGATGGCTGTAGAGAACGCTCTCCACCTCAGCCGGATACACATTCTCACCGCCGGTGATCACCATGTCCTTGACGCGGTCAACGACGTAGACGTAGCCGTCCTCGTCGACCCGACCGATATCGCCCGTATGGAACCACGAACCATCGTCGATGACAGCTTTAGTCGCCTCCTCGTTGCGCCAGTAGCCAGCCATGACCTGCGGCCCCCGCACACAAATCTCACCCGGTTCCCCCACTGCCACTTCATTATTCGACGCATCGACGAGTCGTACGTCAGACAGCGGCAGCACCTTATTGCCCGCGGCACCGACCTTGCGTTCCGTCTCGTCGGTTGCCATCACCAACGCGAGCGGCGCTGTCTCGGTGAGTCCGTAACCTTGCGCAAACGTGATGCCACGCTCGCCGTAGCGACGCATCAGCGGCTCGGGCACCGGTGCGCCGCCACACACCAGGAACCTGATACTGGATAGATCTGCGGTCTCAAAGTCGGGGACCTGACTCATGAACAAGAACATCGCCGGTACACCGAACATCGTCGTAATACGGTGTAGCTCAATAAGTTTCAGAGCGGCGGTCGGGTCAAAGGCGGGCATGAGAACAATCTGTCCGCCCTTCTGAAGCGTCACGAGGGTCGTCACGTTCAGGCCACCAATGTGAAACAGCGGCGCACACACCAGAGTTCGGTCGCTCGACGCGACGTCAAGACACAGGAGCGCATTGACGTTGTTCCAGAACAGATTTCCGTGCGTCAGCATGGCACCCTTGGGGCGTCCAGTCGTTCCCGACGTGTACATGATGACCGCGTTGTCGTCGGGGCCCGCGAACGTCGGTTCGCTGATCGGCTCCGACGCCGTAATGACATCCTCGAGGGATTCCCAACCGTCGGCCGGAGTGACCGCGATCCACCGCGTCACCGACAGTTCGTCGCGTACCGAATCAACTTCGCCGGTCAGCGACGCGTCGACGACCAGGGTTCCGATCCCGGCGTCGCCGATAATGTATGACAACTCGGCTCCGGTGAGCCGAAAGTTCAGCGGCACAAACACCGCACCTGCGCGGGCACACGCGATCAGCGTGGTTAGGAAGTCTGGATGGTTGGGGCCGAGGTAGCCCACTCGGTCACCGACACCTACTCCACCTGCGCGCAGGGCCGAGGCCAGGCGATCAACGCGCTCGGCAAACTGACCATAGGTGAGGGTGTCGTCGCCGAAGGTAATCGCCGGGCGGTCGGGACTGATCGCCGCGCGCCGGGCAATCCACGAACCAAGATCGGTGGCGGGTGAAACGGCAGGCGACATCGAAGACTCCTCAAGCGTCGGTGTGAAGTACGCCCGAGACTAGTGCGCCGCAGCCAGCTCCGACGTCGAATCGGACACCTTGTCTTGCGCGCGTCGAAACACGACGACGCTCGCGACCGCGACCGCGATGAACACCCAGTTGTAGGGGTCATAGGTGAACCAGTGCAGCCACGGATAGCCGTCTTTGAAGAACAGTCCGGTGAGATACGCCTCGGAAACCGCCTGGTTGACGAACCACATCGGGAAGTCGAAATGAGTGCGCCACGCGAAGACCGCGAGGAACCCAGCGACGAGCCCAACCCCTGCAAGAGCACGCGCGCGTGGCGACTGTGCGGCGTCGAAGATGAGGTGGATTCCGACGACGATCAGCGGAACGAACCACACCCAATGGTGGCCCCACGACATCGGAGACACGACGCACGACGTCATCCCCACCAGAGAGAGTGCTAAAAGTTCTTGCCCACGACGATGCGCAAGCACTGCCGCATACATGCCAAGGGCCAACGCCGACACCGCAACTGCCAGCCACAAGAACATGTTTGGCGCGTCGGATCCGATGAGATTGGCGAGCGCGCCACGCGCCGACTGATTGCCGAGTGTCTGCGGCACCCCGACGCGGTTGGAGTCGAGCATCGTCTTGGTCCAGAAGGTCCAAGACTCGTTGGGCAAGAAGATGAACCCGATCACGACCGTCGCGGCAAAGCCCACCACAACGCCGATCACCGACCGCCAGCGTCGGAGCAAGACGAGATAGAACACAAAGATGAGCGGAGTCAGTTTGATACCCGCTGCAAGTCCGGTCGCAACACCCGATAGTCGACCACCATCGCGAGATCCCTTATTGCGCAACAGGTCCGCTAGCACCAAGAGCATCAGGAAGATGTTGATCTGGCCGTACCACACCGTGGTTCGGACCGGTTCGATCAGCACCATCACCGAAACAAGCGATATCGCCACGGCACGCAGCCGCCAATTAGCCTGATGCCCAAGGCTTTTGAAGCTCAGCATGATGATCAGGTAGAGCGCGACGTAGATGCCAACCGTCCAGACAATCCGTGCGACGTCGAAGGACATGGCGGCGAACGGCAGAAACACCAGGACTGAAATCGGTGCGTAGGTGTAGTCCATCTGGCCGAGGAGTTTGACTTCGTATAGTTGTCCGCCGTCGCGGACCGTTTGCGCGCCTGCGCGGTATACGTCGAGGTCAAGCTGGTAGTCGAAGATCCCCCACAGTGGCATCGCGTAGGGGATGATGACGTCTTGCAGCCACCACGCCAGAAGTCCGGCCGCGACAAACCCCACGACGGCGGGCGTCGAGGTTAACCCGCGCCATCTGGGTGTGGCCATCACTGGCCAGACGCGTCGAGCAACACCTCTGTCGAGGCCAACAACACACACGTCGCGACGCCGTCCATCGCAGCCTTCAATTCGTCGATCTGCGGGAACGTCGGGGCGAGGCGAATGTTTCGGTCGTGCGGGTCCTTCTTGTACGGGAACGTCGAACCGGCCGCGGTTAGCGCGATACCAGCCTGCTTAGCGAGTTCGATGGTGCGGGCCGCCGCGCCGTCGAGGACGTCGAGGCTGATGAAATACCCGCCTTCGGGTTCGGTCCACGAGGCGACCTTTGACTCCGACAGTCGCGCGTCGAGAATCTCCAAGACCGCGGCGAACTTGGGGACGAGAATGTCGCGATGACGTGCCATGTGCGCACGCACACCGTCGGCGTCGCCGAAGAATTTCAAGTGGCGAAGCTGGTTGACCTTGTCCGGGCCGATAGTCGTGGTGGCCAGGTTCGACGAGAACCAGTCAATGTTCTCCCGCGACGACGCGAAGAACGACACTCCACTGCCGGCAAACGTGATCTTCGACGTCGAGCCGAGTACGTAGACGCGGTTGGGGTGGCCCGCTTCCGCGGCCCAGTCGAGGACGGGCAGCGGATCCGGCGCGTTGTCGACGAGGGTGTGCACGGCGTAGGCGTTGTCCCAGAAGATGCGGAAGTCGTCGGCGGCCGGCATTTCCAACAGCTTGCGGGTGGTTTCTTCGGAGAACGTCGCGCCCGTCGGGTTGGAGTATGTGGGGACAACCCACATGCCTTTGATCGACGGATCATTGGCGACGAGTTCGGCGCACACATCGGCGTCGGGACCGTCGGGACGCATCGGTACCGGGATCATCGTGATGCCGTAGCTCTCGGTGATCGCAAAATGGCGGTCGTAGCCGGGGCTGGGGCACAGGAACTTGATCGGCCCCTGAGCCGACCACGACGTCGTCGAATCCGGGGTTCCGTGCAGCAGGCCAAACACCGTCAGGTTGTGCATGACCTCCAGGCTGGAGTTGCCAAGGGCGAGGAGCAGGTCGGGGGCGACACCGAGCAACTCACCGAACATCACGCGTAGGTCCTTGAGGCCAGCCAGCCCGCCATAGTTGCGGCAATCGAGGCCGGTGGAATCACGGTAGTCGTCGCCTGGCAACGACAGCAGCTCGTTAGACAGGTCGAGTTGTTCCGGAGCTGGCTTGCCGCGCGTGAGGTCCAGCGACAAACCCTCAGCCTGCAGTTGCTCGTACTGCTTGGCGAGATCGGTGGCGATGGTTCGCAGGTGATCGGGACTCATCGAGTGGAAATTCACTATCGCGGCCTCTCGCAGCGAACACGCAGTGCAGCAGTTGATTGAAAAATAGGGGACCCCGCGCACCCGAGAGAGCCCGTTGACCCTTGCTGCCTTCCGGCCCTGGGGGAGTTCACAGGATGCACGCCGCGCGGGATCCGATATGAAGTGTAGACGGTATTGGCTCGGTTGATCGAGGTGGGCTGATCAGCGAGGCGATTTTGGGTCCGGCCCGCGGGTACCGCTATCATCGTCGGAGTTGAAGGTTCGCCTTCACGCCTGGAGGATTCGCCTAGTGGCCTATGGCGCTCGCCTGGAACGCGGGTTGGGTTAACGCCCTCAGGGGTTCAAATCCCCTATCCTCCGCCGTTGTGACATGTCACGTAAGAGGACGGCGTGGTCTGAAACCAGCACCGACGTGCCTGATGAGGGCGATATGCCCTCGATAGCTCCGTAGGTGCTGGTTTCAGGAAACTAAGTACGACGCTTCCCCTCTGCATCCCAATTCTCTGCGACCTTCTTGCTGGGCTGTACGCGCGGCGGCTCACCCGGCATCTTGGGGTAGCTGGGCGGGTACGGCATGTCGCCGAGTCCGTTGGCCTCATCGCGCTCGACCATTTCCAACAGCGGTTCTAGACCCGTCGCGGCGGAGTCAATGTCGGCCCACGGATCACCACGGCGCGCCACCAGGTCCGGAACAGTCGCGATCGTGCAGTCGGACGGATCGACGTCGACGAGTTCGTCCCACGTCACCGGCGTCGAGACCATGGCGATCGGGCTGTGGCGCGCCGAATACGGCGACGCCATTGTCCGGTCGCGCGCGTTCTGGTTGAAGTCGATGAAGATCCGCGAGCCGCGTTCTTCCTTCCACCACGACGTGGTGATGCGCGCCGGATCCCGACGCTCCAACTCTCGAGCAAGCGCGATGACCGCGCGACGGGTGGCAATGAAATCCCACCGCGGCTCGATCGGCACGTAGATGTGGATGCCTCGACTTCCCGACGTCTTCGCAAAACCGTTGAACCCCAACTCTTTCAGCAACGGTCCGACGACGTCGGTCGCTACGGCGCGCACGTCGTTGAAGTCAGTGCCCGGCGACGGGTCGAGGTCGATTCGAAACTGGTCGGGGTGGTCGTTGTCGGACGGCCCGCCGGTGTCGCGAGTCGGCCAGGTGTGAAACGTGAACGTGCCCAGGTTCGCGGCCCACACCACGTCGGCGGGGGTACGCGGCCGGATCGCGTCTCCGGTTCTCCCGGACGGGAAGGTAATACGGGTGGATTCGACGTGCTCGGGGCGCTTCTTGGCGATGTGCTTTTGGTAGATCATCTCGCCGTCGAAACCGTCGGGGTAGCGCTGAAGGAACGTAGGGCGGTTGCGAAGAGCGTTCATCAGCGGACCACTGAGGGCCATCGTGCGGTAATACCCGACCAGGTCGCGTTTGCGTCCGCCATTCTCGCCCAGCTCCGGGAAGTAGGCCTTATCCGGATTGCTGAGTCGGACCGCAACTCCGTCGACGTCGAGTTCTTCTGCGGGACTTGCCATTACGTGCCTCCTTCCAGAACGTCGTGCAGGTCATACGTCAGCGGAACGTCGAGTTGGTCATAGCCACAACTCTCCGGTTCACGGTCGGGGCGCCAGCGGAGGAACTTCACCGTGTGCCGGAACCGATGGTTCTCCATCTGGTCATACGCGAACTCCGCCACCAATTCCGGCCGGATCGGGATCCACTCACCCGACTTCGATGATCGCCAGCGCGTCGCCTCGCCGGGCGAGACGCCGTCGGGGTCCAGCCGCATCGGCTCGAATTGTTGTTGCAGCTCAATACGTTTCGCATCGCTGAACGCGCCAGCACCGCCAACCATGCGCAATTCGCCGTCATCCCCGTACAGGCCAAGCAGCATCGACCCGAGTCCAGTTCCACTCTTGTGAACGCGATATCCGAAAATCACGCAGTCGGCGGTGCGCTTATGTTTGATCTTCAGCATCTCCCGCTTGCCCGGAACATAGTGCCCGCCAAGCGGTTTGGCGACAACACCATCTAGACCCGCGCCCTCAAAGGCGGAGAACCAATCCGTCGCTTCCGCGGGGTCGGATGTCACCCGACTGACTCGCATCGTGCTCGACGCGTCGGACGACCCGATCGCCTCCAACAGCGCGGCGCGGCGAACCGGAAAGGCTTCGCCGGTCACATCTGCGGCGCCGAGCGCCAATGCGTCGAAGCCGATGAAGATGGCAGGCGTTTCCTCCGACAGCATGTTCACCCTCGACGCCGCCGGGTGGATGCGCTGCGCAAGCGAGTCCCAATCCAGGCGGGAAACACCGTTAATCAGCGCCGGGACACCGATCTCCCCGTCCACGACCGCCTTGTTCGGCAACGTTTCCTTCGCGGCGGCGACTATCTCGGGAAAGTAGCGTGCCAGGTCTTTGCCGCCCCGCGATCCGATGACCACTTCGTCGCCGTCGCGGAAAATGAGCGCGCGGAATCCGTCCCATTTGGGTTCGTACGACCACGCGTGACCATCGTCGGGCTGATTGGGCACCGCGACTACCGCCTTGGCGAGCATCGGCGCGACCGGAGGCATCACTGGCAAGTCCACGGTCCTATAGTGCCTCACCAGGACGCCCCGTCGGCACTACTAAGCGCTACCGTTGGGATCGACATGGATAATTCCCGCCCTTCCGGCAGATTTGCGCCGTCCCCGTCGGGTGACCTGCACGTCGGGAACCTGCGCACGGCGTTGTTGGCGTGGATGTTCGCCCGGCGATCCGACCTCCGATTCCTGATCCGAATGGAAGATCTGGACCGAACCGCTGTCGGGTCCGACCAACGTCAACTCGCCGACCTCGCGGCGATCGGCTTGTCGTGGGCGGAGCCGGTCGACTACCAGTCAACGCGGCTCGACGTCTATCGCCGAGTTGTCGCGAAGCTCGCCGACGAGGGCCGTACCTTCGAATGCTTCTGCACGCGCCGTGAGATTCTCGACGCACCGTCGGCACCGCACGCGCCGCCGGGAGCGTACCCGGGGACCTGTCGCGACCTCACCGACGATGAGCGTGCCGAGCGTCGGGCCGCGGGCCGACCACCCGCAGTTCGGCTCCGCGCCGACGTCTCCTCGTTCCGCATCGTCGACGAGCTGCACGGCGAATACGTCGGCGCCGTCGACGATTTCGTTCTGCAACGCAATGACGGCACACCCGCTTACAACCTCGCCGTCGTGGTTGACGACGCGACGTCGGGCGTGACGCAGGTGGTGCGCGGCGACGATCTACTGTCGTCGGCACCGCGACAGTCGTACTTGGCGACGCTCCTTGGCTACCCGCCACCTGGATACGTGCACGTACCAATGGTGTTGAACGACAAAGGTATTCGACTGTCGAAGCGCGACGGCGCTATTAGTTTGGCCGAGCTGGCCGACGTCGGAGATGACGCGATGGCGGTGCTGTCAACCATCTGCGAGTCGCTTGGACTGGCGGCAAACGGTGAGGTGATTACCGCCGAGCAGGCGTTGGAGCGGTTTGATCCAGCGTCGTTACCACGCGAGCCGTGGGTGTTCAGCCGGGTTTAGCGCTGAGATTTGTCTCCCTGAGCGAGCGGTGGCCCTATGGGCCACAGCTGCGGTCCACAGAGCATTTCTCAGCGGATTAGCGGCTCGCCGCGTAATAGCGCCCCAGGAACTGGTCCCGGTATTCGAAGTAGTCGCCGTTCTCGATTGCCCTTCGCGCGCCGTCGACCATGTCGATCACAAACGCAACGTTGTGCAGCGTCGCCAGGGTCGCCGCCAACCCTTCCTTGGCCTTGAACAAATGGTGTAGATAGGCCCGCGAGTACTGCGACGTATAGTTCTCGACCTCCGGGTCGAGTGAACGAAAGTCGTTGCGGAAGCGCGCATTTGTGATGTTGTAACGGCCGTCGAGTGAATAGATCGCACCGTTACGCGCGACGCGCGTCGGGGACACACAATCGAATGTGTCGGCCCCATTCTCGATGGCGGTGAAGATGTCGTCGGGTTCGGAGATGCCCAGGAGATGCTTCGGTTTATCCTGCGGCAGTTCGGAATTGACCCACCCGACGATCGTGCCAAGGTTGTGCTTCTCCAACGCTCCGCCGATGCCGAAGCCGCCAAATCCCTTGCCGCCCTGTGCGACATCCTCCTCCGACATCGCGGTCAGGTCGCGAGCGGCCTTGCGGCGCAGATCCTCGTATTGCGCACCTTGGATCACGCCCCACAATGACTGCTGGGGTCGATGTGCGCGCTCGACGCTCAGGCGATTGTGCTCCGCCAGGCAGCGGATTGCCCATAGCCGCGTTCGTTCCAACGAATTCTCTTGGTAGGAACGGGTATTCATTAGGGTCGTCAGCTCGTCGAAGCCGAAGATGATGTCCGCGCCGAGGGCATGCTGGATTTGCATCGACAGTTCCGGCGTGAAGCGGTGCGTCGAACCATCCAGGTGCGACTTGAATGTCACGCCGTCATCGTCGACGCGGGCGAGTCGATCCTTGCCCTCCGCGATCTTGCCGTCGTCCTGCTGGCCACTCACATCCATGGAGATGACCTTTTTGAACCCGGCGCCCAACGACATCACCTGGAATCCGCCACTGTCGGTGTAGGTCGGCCCCGACCAATTCATGAATGCCCCAAGACCACCTGCCTGGTCGATGATCTCGTAGCCCGGCTGGAGGTACAGGTGATAGGCGTTCGCGAGCACGGCCTGCGCTCCCAGCTCCGCGACGGCTTCGGGTAGCACTGTCTTCACGGTCGCCTTGGTTCCGACGGGAACAAAGGCGGGGGTGGCAATGTCGCCGTGCGGCGTCGAGATGACACCGGTACGCCCCAGCGTTCCCGCGAGCGAGGTGCCATGGGTGAAACCCAATCTTGCCGCAGGATCAGTGGCTGCAGGATCAGTTGCTACAGGATCAGTCACCGCTGCATCTTCCCAGGTAACCCCGTCAACGCCCAAACCAAACGTCACCGTTCGATAGTGTGGGGTCCATGTCGCGCATTGTGAAACTGTCTTCCATCGCCGCCACCGTCGCAGCGGTCGGTCTCTCGCTCGCCGCCTGCGGTAGCGAGGAAGCGGCCGTCGCATCGTCGACCGCTCCAGCCGCCGCATCGACTAGCGCAGTCACCGTGGCCGGCCCCAAGCCTGCTCCGCCGCCAGCGTCGATTCCGGCCGAGAAGGAGACGAGCGTCGTTAGCGGCACTCAGTGCGGTCTGACCAAAGGTCCCGACGGTGCGCTCACCATCGTGATCCTGGAAGGCTCGGTCACCTGCGATACCGCCAAGAAGATTGCCGCGGACTACGGCCCCAAGATTGCTACGGGTACCGAACAGAAGGTGTCCGATTGGACGTGCGGCCCCACTCAAACCACCGGTGTACTGGCGAAATGCGTCAAGGGATCGGACGCGTTCGGCCTGGTCGCCAAATAGGACTTGACCCTCACGCTGCGTGAGCCTCGAAGGTGGTTGTCGTGAGTGAAACGAAAACCGCCCGCACGGTGGGCGACGTCGCGAAGTTGATTGGCGTCAGCATTCGCACGTTGCACCATTACGACGACATCGGATTGGTGGTGCCGTCGGCACGCAGTTCGGCGGGGTATCGGCTCTACGCCGAACCCGACGTCGAACGACTGCTACAGGTCCTGACCTACCGTGAGCTCGGTTTTCCCCTCGAGCAGATTTCGACCCTGCTCGACGATCCGTCCGCAAACGCGTTGACGCATCTGCACCGTCAGCACCAGCTGTTGACGCAGAGGATCGGTCACTTGCACCACATGGTCGACGCAGTGGAGAAGATGATGAATAGCAAGAAGTCAGGCATGAATCTCACGTCCGAGGAGCAGGCCGAGATCTTCGGAACCAATTGGCCCGGTGATGAGTACGCGGCCGAGGCGCAAGAGCGGTGGGGCAACACCGACGCGTGGAAGCAGAGTCAGGAGCGCAGCACCAAGTTCACCAAGGCGGACTGGCAGCGCATCAAAGACGACGGCGACGCCCTCGTCGCACGGATGGCGACCGCCTTCCGCGCGGGCGTCGAAGCTGGATCGACGGAAGCCAACGCCATCGCCGAGGCCCACCGGGACGGCATCAACGTGCACTACGACTGCGACTACGCAATGCAGGTCAACCTCGCTCAGATGTACCTGGCCGACCCGCGTTTCACCGCCTACTACGACGACAACGCGCCGGGCCTTGCCCAGTGGCTGCACGACGCAATCGTCGCAAACGCAGAGGCCAACAGCTAAGGCCCGCACAGTGATACGGTGACCGCGCCGGGTCCTTGGACCGGATCGGCAGGAGGGTGCGGGCCATGACGACAGCATCGGACATCGAGACCGAAGCGGCAGCCGAGTCGATTGTTGGCGGTCGTCGCGATGGTCGGTGGCAAAGCTACAAACTGCGCCTCTCGTATGGCGGTCTGATAGGCGCCCTACTGATGCTGTGGGCCTCGGCAACCCCGTCCCTGCTGCCCCGCGGCTGGTTCTTCCAGGGCGCGGTCGCCGGTGGAGCCGCCGCGATCGGGTACGCGCTCGGCACTTTCCTCACGTGGCTGGCGCGGTTCATGGTGTCCCGCAAGGACCCGTGGCCGCGCCCGGGCCGCGTCTGGTGGGCAGCGATCGGAATTATCGCCGTCGTCGGCACCGTGTTCATGATGTATTGGTATGCCCGCTGGCAAGACGAGTTGCGCGACCTGATGGGTGTCGATCACCTGAAGTGGACGGCGTATCCGCTGACCGTGTTGGTGGCCGTGATCGTGTTTGTCATCTTCATGAGTATCGGCCAGGCCTGGGGCGCCGGGTTGAAATGGCTCGTTCGGGCGCTGAATCGTATTGCGCCGCCTCGCATTTCCGCAGTGGTCGGGGTGGTGATTGTCGTCGCGTTGACGATCACCATCGTCAACGGCGTCTTTGCCGAGTACGCGATGCGCGCGTTGAACTCTTCGTTCGCGGCTGCGAACGAAGAGACGAAGGCTGACTCCGCACCTCCGACGTCGGCGCTACGATCCGGCGGCCCCGGCTCCCTGGCGACCTGGGATTCCCTCGGCCGCGAAGGCCGCGTGTTTGTTTCCCGGGGCCCAACCGTCGCGCAGCTCTCGGCATTCAACGACGGTGCGCCAGCGGTCGAACCCATTCGCGCCTATGCCGGGCTCGACTCCGCCCCCGACGTCCGGCAGGCCGCTGAGCTCGCGGTCCGCGAGTTGGAGCGCACAAATGCGTTCTCCCGCAAGGTGATTGCCGTCGGAGGCACCACCGGTAGCGGTTGGACCAATAAGTCCATGATCGACTCGCTGGAGTACATGTACAACGGCGACGTCGCGACGGTGTCGATCCAGTATTCGTACCTGCCGAGCTGGCTCTCATTCCTCGTCGACAACGAACGCGCACGTCAGGCGGGTATTGCGCTATTTGAGGAGGTCAGCGAAAAGGTTCGCGCCATCCCGGAGGCACAACGACCCAAACTGGTGACCTTCGGGGAAAGTCTCGGATCATTCTCCGGCGAAGCGCCGTTCGGTTCCATCCCGACGATCGCGGCCCGCACCGACGGCGCCCTCTTCACCGGACCGACGTTCAACAACCAGTTGTGGCTCGACACCACCCGCACCCGCGACGCTGGCAGCCCGGAGAATAAGCCGATCTTCGACAACGGCCGCCAGGTCCGATTCATCTCCACCAAGGATGACCTCGCCCGACCCGACGCTCCGTGGGTCGGGAGTCGAATCGTGTACCTGCAGCACCCATCCGACCCGATCACGTGGTGGAACCCCGACCTGTTGTTCAGCAAGCCGGACTGGCTGACGGAACCCCGCGGCGCCGACGTTCTGCCTGCTACTCGCTGGATTCCGATCGTCTCGTTCCTGCAGCTTTCCGCCGACATGGCGGTGGCGGTCAATGTTCCCGATGGACACGGTCACCACTACCTCAACGACGTGCCCTTCGCTTGGGCCCAGATCCTGCAGCCACCCGGATGGACGCCGGAGAAGACGTTGAAGTTGGAGCCGCTGCTCACTCGGGACTAGCTAGGCGAGCAGTGCGACGACTCGTTCGAGCGCGGCGACCCTACTCCCCTTCACCAGCACCGCGTCTCCGGCGCCCAGGCCAGCAAGCTCCGCAGCCGCGGCCTCGACGTCGGGGACATGCGTGGCCGACGATCCGTAGTCGGGCTCGGCAACCGCGATGACCTTGATGCCCAGCTGACTTGCCTGCGAAGCAATGTCGCGATGGGCCGCCGCAGCGTCGGAGCCCAGCTCGGCCATCGTGCCGAGCACCGCCACCCGACGTGCGACATCGAGAGTGGCCAATGAAGACAGCGCGGCCCGCATCGACGTCGGGTTGGCGTTGTAGGCGTCGTTGATAACGGTGAGCCCATTGGCCAGAGTGGAGAGTTCCATTCGTAGGCCCGACAGCGCCGCGTCGGCCAGTCCGGACACAATGTGCTCAACGTCAACTCCGAGTCCACCACCAGCGGCGGCCGCGGCCAAGGCATTCGGGACCTGGTGTTCACCGCGCGCACCAAGACTGACGGGCGCGGAGCCCCACGGGGTGTGCAGGGTGAAGCTGGCCCGCAGCTGATCGTCGAGCCGAACGTCGGATGCGTACACATCGACGCCAGCGCCCGTGCCGTAGGTCAGTACCCGAGCGTGGGTGCGCGATGCCATCGCCGCGACGTTGGGATCGTCGGCGTTGAGCACGGCGAGACCGTCATTCGGCAGCGCTTCGATCAGTTCACCTTTGGTCTGCGCGACCGCCTCAATCGATCCGAAGAGCTCCAAATGAACGCCTTCGACGCGGGTGAGCACGCCGACGGTCGGTTCGGCGATCTCACACAATGTCGCAATATGTCCGATGCCGCGCGCACCCATTTCCAATACGACGGCCTCGGTGTCGTCGGCAGCGCCGAGCAGCGTCATCGGCAAACCGAGTTCGTTATTGAAGGACTTTTCGCTCGCGGCAGTCCTAAACGTCGATGCGAGGACACCGGCGAGGAGATCCTTTGTCGACGTCTTACCGACCGAACCGGTAACTCCGACAACCCGGCCCGGTAGCCGGCGTCGTGCGGCGGTACCGATGGCGGCCAGGGCCAGCGCGGTGTCCGCGACGCGGATCGCCGCGACGGAATCATTGGGTTCGACGTCATCGCGGCTGGTCAAGTAGGCCGATGCGCCTGCCTTGATGGCGGTCGGGATGAAGTCGTGCCCGTCCCGTTCGGCGACGATCGGGACAAACAGCTGGCCAGGCGTCAGTACGCGGGAGTCGATGGCCGCCGACGACACCGTGACGTCGGGTCCAATCAGGGTCCCGTTGGTTGCTGCTGCGATGTCGCTTGCGGTGAATTGCACCCCGTAAACGCTACAAGCCTGATCAGTCGGTGCCCACGCCGGTTGGGAGCAATCACCTAGGTATCGTGATTACCCATGAGCTCTCCCCTTCTCCGCCTGGTCGTTCTTTTCGGCGGCGTATCGGCTGAACACGACGTTTCCTGTGTCACCGCTGCCCATGTGCTCGCTGCGGCCGATCGGTCGAAGTATGACCTGGTGCCCGTCGGTATCACCCGCGACGGCAGGTGGTTCCGTCAAGACAAGGCCATCGCGGCACTCGCCGAGGGCGTTGAACTGCCCAACTCGCTACCGCCCGAGGGCACCGAAGTAGACCCCATCGCCATTCTTCGCGAGAGCACCGGCGCGCAGACGGTTGTCCTCCCGCTACTACACGGGCCGCACGGTGAAGACGGCACCATTCAGGGCATGCTTGAACTCCTGAAACTCCCTTACGCTGGCTCGGGTGTCCTCGGTTCGGCTCTCTGCATGGACAAGGCCCTCGCCAAGGACGTTGCCGCCTACCGCGGCATTCCGCAGGTGCGTTGGGTGGAGTTCCGCGACGGCGTCGATGATTCCCTCGAAATTGTCGGCAAGGTTGAACGTGAACTCGGCTTCCCGGTCTTTGTGAAGCCCGCCAACATGGGCTCGTCGGTAGGAATTACCAAGGCGCACAACGCCGCTGAGCTCGACGCCGCGATCAACACCGCGCTGCGCTACGACGACGTGCTTGTCATCGAAGAGTCGGTGACGGCGCGTGAAATCGAGGTCGCGGTCCTGGGTAACGCACTGCCCGAGGTGTCTTTGCCCGGTGAGATCCGCCCGGGCAGCGACTTCTACGACTACGAAGACAAGTACGTCACCGGTGCCGCCGAACTCGTGATTCCCGCGGAACTGTCTACCGAAGATACCGACGCGGTCCGCGAGCTAGCGGTGCGCGCCTATACCGCGTTGCGGTGCAACGGATTTGCGCGCGTCGACTTCTTCTATGAGCAGTCCCGCAGCAATGGCGAACCCGCGCGCGGTTGGCTGCTTAACGAGATCAACACGATTCCGGGCTTCACCCCGGCGTCGATGTATCCGAAGATGTGGGAGGCGTCCGGCCTGGCCTACGCCGACCTCATCGACCGGATCGTCGCACTAGCGTTGGAAACCTATACCCGACGCTCGTCGTTCTCGACGGCGCACTAACTCAGCGTCGGTAGACCACGCGCACCGCGCCGGTAGTTCCGCCGCGGGCACCCTCGGCCTGGCGGTTCGCCGACTCCCAATAGACGGTGCCGCCCTGGAACCGGATCGAGTGCTCCTTGGCGTTGCGTGCGCCGCGGACGTCGGAGATCGGGAAGCCAAGTTTGCCGCCGGTACCACCCGAATTCTTCAGTGCCCCAGCAACTTGCGGGACGATGAAGCGTGGACTCGTCTTCGCCGACGACACGATCACGCCGCCGGTGAAGTCCTGTGCCCGACCTCCTGGGACGTCGTAGACCGTGGAAATACAGCGTCCGATCATCCGATTGGAGGCCGCGACCTTGGCGAACGCGGCGTCGACGCGGCACTGCGGACGGTCGGGCAGCACGCCGATGGCCTGCGCGGCCTGCGGCCACGCCGCGACGAGATCCTTTTCCCAATACGTCCAGTAATGCAGTCCGGTGGTGCGGTTCACGGTCGTCGCCGGAATTCCGAGCGACTTCAGACGCGCACTGAAATGAGAAGCCGTCTCGCGTGCGAGGACTTCAAGTCCGACGCCTTTGTAGTTCGAACTGAGGCCGGGGAATCCCGTCGGGGGATCAGTCTTGGTTGAGACTCCGTTACCCGACGCGATGTAAAGGCTTGTGCCACGCAACTTTTCGGCTAGAACGTACGGATCGTGGGCAGCCCACGCGGGGTTGTCCGCCGGCCCGTACATGTTGTCGGAGTTGAAGCCGCCGTCGGTTAGCGCGTACTTGATCGCCTGCGGCATGCCCGGCGTCGACATTTGCAGGATTCCGGAGAACGATCCCGCAAAGCGGTACAAGCCGGGGTTTCGGGCCGCGAGCGTCATGGCGCCGGTGCCACCCATCGACAGGCCTTCAATGGCACGCTCACTCGTCGACCGCCAACTACCTTCGATCACCGGCGGCATTTCCTTGGTCAGGAACGTCTCCCATTTGTACTTGATGCCATGGTCGGGGCGCTGCCAGTTGGTGTAGAAGCTTGAGTCGCCGCCGACCGGCAGCACGACGTTGACGTTCTTGTCGCGGAAGAAGTCCTCGACCTTGGTGAACACCGCCCAGCCGCTCTGATCACCCTGCGGGCGCATGCCGTCGAGCATGGTCAGCTGCGGGAAGCTCTGGTCCGGGCGGGTAGCCCAATCGCGGGCGAGCAGAATCTGCACCTGAATGCTCTCCCCCATCGCGGGCGAGTAGATCCAGATGCCAACGCGGCGGTCGGTGTACCAGTGCGTCTTGGTGACCCGGACGCCAGGAACCGGTGCGACCGCCTTGGCGGGCGTCGACGGTCGATGTGCGGCCGGAGGGCGCTGGCCACCACTGGGAGGCGGGCCCTGGTTGGCGCCGGGCGGGTTCGGCGCGGCAGCCGCGACGCTAGGCACACCGAGGACCAGTCCAACACCGATTCCCAGCGCGGCCACGCGTCGTGCGGTCGTCGAACTCAGACGCATGCCTACTAGACGAATCATGTACTTCCCAGCCCCCTGCGTCGACCACCTCGGCGTGCGCCGAAATCGCCCGCTCGATGTCAATTTGCGATCAGCCTATTCAGGGTTAGGTGCGTTCCTCGCATCGGCCGCTTGATCAAAGTGGCCAATGATGCGGAAGTTGGTCACTGGGACTAAAAATCGTTCAGCCAAACGATGCTCACCGTGGGAGCGTCGGAGCCTTCCACGTTCCACGGTCGAACCGCAGCGGCGCGGGAGCCCATGTCCCCGAATGCGTTTGCCGACCGACGGTCACCTCGGCGGGTGTCACGTCGCCGCGTGGAACCAACCGCTCAAGCTGTCCCCAATCGGCGTCGACGTTGTTGCGCAGATAGCCCGGAACCACCACTCGATCAGCCGCGATGGACAGCCAGCCGAGCGGGCCACCGCCAGCGGCGTCTTGCCACGCATTGCTCACCGGAGTCTGGCCGTTGTCGGGCAGCAGTCGCCAACGCGGCAGTTCCGCGACGCCGGTGCGCAGGTCAAACGGTCGTTGGCAGGGAAACGCGAACCCGGTCGTCCAGTCGATGAGTGTTGGATCGGTCCGTCCAACCATCTCCTGCAGGGTGACCAACCGGGACAGTCGTGGTGGCGTCAATGCGAGGTAGGAGTCGCCGGTGCCCTTGGGGTCGGTCGCGACCAGCCGAATCGCCGTCGCGTCGGCCGGGATTGCCGAGCGTTCCATCCGTAGGTTAAGCCAGCCGGGCGTGCGGGGAATGGATCGGAAACGTCGGGTCCCGGCGCTCGCGTGGTCGTCGGTGCTGTATTCGACGCGGACCGAATCAACCGTCACTATTCCGGCAACCGCGACGGCCAGAATCGACCGATCCGGCGTCGCGGGCGGGAGTCGAAACCAGCCGGTCGTCAGCTGTACGGGCGAGTTTCCGCTGTTGTAGCTTCCGACGATCGGCACGCTCGGTGCCAACCCAAAGGGCGCCAGCGCCGGACCCGACGGTGCGGGGGTCGGAGTCTGGCCTGGCGTCGACGGCGGTGCGTCGACCGTCGGCGACACACCGTTGAGTCGGAAGCCAGAAGCCTGGTTCGACGCTGCCTGCTGCTTCGACGGCGCCTGCCGCGGTGGTGGCCCATCCATCGGCGGCGGACCACCGAGGGGCGGCGCACCCGCGGGCAGCGCTGGACTTTCGCCTGCGGGCGCACTCAGCATCGTCTGTTCAAGCGAGGCGTCGATGGTCGGCAGAATCCCCGACGTCGGGTCCGTCTCGACGAGAACGTCGTCGGCGAGGCCGCACTGCCTGCCTGCGAACGCAGCCAGATTGGCAGCGGGTACCGAGTACGAATTACGTTGCGTGACAAGTACAGAAGCCATCGATCCGAACTCGAAGACAATCACCGCTGCCGCGCCAACCGCGATTGCGGCCGTCGGCCATGAGCGTCCGACGCCCGGCTCGTGCGACGGACCAGCCGTATGGAAATACAACGCGACAACCAGCGCCACCACGGCCGCGATGCCCAGTACCGTCGTGACGGCAATGCCGTCGCCGAAGCTGACGCCGGACAGGGCGAATGGTAAATCCAGGTTCGACGGATAGTGGAAGGCATTGCGACCCGCGAACGCGACGGCCGCGACGGCCAGTACCGCGCCCCAGGTCAGCGCGATATTTCGACGACGTTGCGTCGACCGCGCTGCGACGCCAGCAGACGCGACCGCCGTGAGGATCGCCGCAAGCCCGGCGAACGCCCCGAAATGGTGAGTGAACTTAGTCGGCGTCAGAGCCAACAGAACCAGCGAGACCGCGGTGATCCCGAGCATCCGCCCAGCCGCCGACTTCGACAGTCCGCGCACGCCACGGAACCCGAGCGCGGCGACGATCGCCGCCATCGCAAATAGCAGTACTGGCATGCGACGGATGATCGATCCGTCGGCCGACATTTCGAAAAGCGTTGCATACCTTTGATATTCGTTGTACCAGGCCTCTGAGGGTCCCACACCGCTCTTCATCGCGGTGGAGTCGATGAACGCTGCCGCACTGAGGTTGGCGAACACGATTGGCATGACGATGAAGCCGGCAGCCACGATCGGTGCCAGCAGGGCAATACCCGCGACGCCACCACCGACGCGATCCTCGGTCGCCGCATGCCAGCGAGCTTGTCCGGCGCGTAACAACCCCGGGGCGCCGACCAAAATCGGTGCGATCGCGATGAGTCCGGTTGGACCGGCGGCCGCAGTGAACGCGGCAATCATGCACGCGATCGCAAGCGGCAGCAGGCGTCGCGTCGCGATTGTTCGTTCCACCAGCCAGATGACGAGGACCAGTCCGAGACAGATCACCGGCTCGGGGCGCAGACCGTTGTTGAACGCCATCACGAAGAGGACGAACACCAACGCGGCCGACCAGGCGGGCGCCCCAGTCGTCATAGTTCGCCCCACGCGCGGCAAGATCAGCCGGCTGATCACAATCCACGCGGCGATGCCGCACAGCAGCGCGGGCAGTCGAATCCAAATACTTGCCACGCTGACGTCGGACATGAGCCCGAAGATTCGGTAGTACCAACCAAACGGAGTCTCTGGCGCCCCGAACCAGCGGTAGTAGTTGGCGAGGTAATCCGAGCGCTGCGCCACCCGTGCCATCGTGAACAGGTATGCGTTGTCGGCCGAGTTTGCGCCGATGACATGCCAACCGACCAGGACGACGAGAACGACCCAATCTCGGGCGGTGAGCAGCGTCGAGAGTCCCCGGCGTCGGAGCGTTCTCCACCGACGTTGCGGGCCGTCGAGCATGGCCAGAGCGACGAGCGCCACGGCAAGCGTGATCACCGCCAGTGCGATGACGACCGCTCGGACCACCGACGCCGAAGTGTCGTAGCGCGTGTCGACGGTCGCGTGAAAGGTGAGCCCCGGCGTCGACGATCGCGGCCCGGATAGGTCGGAGTAGACGCCGATGATTTGGGGTCGGTGGTCGCCACTCCGCGTCGCGTGTTTGCTTGGGGCGCCGCCGTGGGCGATTGCCCGTATGTCCAATTGCGTTGCGCTGATAGCTATTTCAATGGAGCTACACGTTGCTGCCGGGGCAGAAAGCACCGTCTCGCCGCGCACCACAACGTCGACGGTCGAGGACTGGCGCGTAACGCTGAGTCCAGTGGTCGACGAAGGCTTGGGTGGCGTCGTGGATACAAGGGTCGTGTCCGGACGCGTTGGCGTGCACGGCACCGTCGCGGATAGGTCAACGGGAACGTAGGCGGTGAGCGGCGCGGACACGCTGCCGATGTCGGCTGCCTGCGGCCAGTTGAGCTCGGCCGTCTTCATGGTCACCGGCAGGAATGGAACGGCAATGGAGCAAATCACCGACACCACCGCGGCGATCGCCGCCACCCACGCTCTTCCACCCACGATCGCGAATCGTAGCGCGCTTATCTTCAGTTATCGCCGCAGGTCATTTGGGGGTGCGACATGAACACAACCTGTCGACCACAGCGTCCCCGACGCCTCTACGTCGATCGAGGCACCTAATCGTGACAGGCTGTGTCCGACGGCCGCCACCGCGCCAGGTAGTCCGCAGGCGCCATGATCAACCGATCCGGCGTCGCACGTAGCGCCAGGTCTCGGGCCACAACCAGCGGCCGCGACCCCGGCATCATCAGCGTCGTCGCCAATCGCGCCATTGTCGACGTTGCCAACGCCCGTCGACGTCGGCGTCGATCAAATGCCGCGAGATCCGGCCACATCTGAGCCAGTGCCAAGCCATCTTCGACGGCCAGTCCCGCGCCCTGCCCCAGATGCGGGCGCATCGCATGCGCGGCGTCACCGATCAACACGACCTTTCCCTTGACGAGGGTGCGCGGCACCGCCAACTCGGTCAGGTCATGGCGGAGCGGCTCAGCATCGAGTTCAGATATCAACCGCGGCAACGGATCCGGCCAGTCGACGAAATAGTCAAGCCCGGCTTCCCGGGCGCTTCCACGGGATGCGGTGAACACGTAGGTGGAACGATCCGACAGCGCCACGATGCCGCATTCGCCGGACCGGCCCCACACCACCGATGACCGTTCGACCGGGATCGACGAAATCCACCGAAAGGCCAGCACACCGGTGTCGGTTTCACCACCCGCCTCAGGCCACAGCTTCTCGCGCACGACGCTATGCACACCGTCGGCCGCGACCACCAGGTCAAAGCGTTGCTCTTTCCCGTTGACGACGACCGTTCCGTCGGTCGCGACGTCGGTGACCGCCATGCCGGTCCGTACCTCACCCGCAGCGTCGCGGAGCACATCAATCAGGTCGGCGCGATGCATCCCGTACATGAACTGCCCGTCGCGCGACACCTGCCTAAACAGCGTCTGGCCGCGTTCATTGATGACAACTCCGGCCGACTGAGCCCGACCCACCGCACGCAATCGCTCGCCAATTCCCAGAGCATCGAGCGCCGCAACAGCGTTGGGCCACAGGGTAATTCCAGCGCCCAGCCCGACAATGTCGTCGGTCGCCTCAAACACGACGACCTCCCAGCCGCGTCGTCGAAGGGCGACAGCAGCGGTCAATCCGGCGATTCCGGCGCCGATCACTGCCGCTCGCCGACCATCGCCCCGACGACCCGCGTCTTGAGATGGCATGTGGGCGATTCTGTCACGCGTCGTACCGATGTCTGGAACCATCGACGCCGTGAGTCAGCTGCCGAATACAACGCCAGCGCAACGCGACCGGGTCACGCTGCGTGTCCTGGTGTACTCCGACGACCACAACACTCGTGCCCAGGTCACCAGCGCTTTGGGTACTTCCCTACACCCCGACCTTCCCGACTTCGACTTCGTTGAAGTAGCCACCGCACCCATGGTGTACGCGCAGCTCGACGCGGGTGCGATCGACCTCGCCATTCTGGACGGTGAAGCCTCCCCGACAGGTGGCATGGGCGTCGCCAAGCAGATCCGCGACGAGTACGAACCATGTCCGCCGCTTGTCGTCCTGGTAGCACGGTCCGACGATCGTTGGCTCGCCGATTGGTCGCGCGCCGACGCCACCGCGACCCTGCCCATCGACCCCATCGCCTTCGGTCGAACTCTCACTGAGCTTCTGACCCGCGCCTGAGTCGAGCGAATCGGAAATAACTCAAGACGGACCCCTCACGGGCCCGCTCGTGAGTAGGGTGTGCGTTAGGTCACAAGCAGTAGTCATCATGTCGTCACAGCTCGACGACGGACGGCAACGGAGGGCGTGGCGAGACATGAACGCATATGTTCCCATTCTCGTGCTAGGCGCAATTGCACTGGCATTTGCGGTCTTTTCGGTCTTCATCGCGTCCGCGGTCGGGCCAAAACGGTACAACCGCGCCAAATTAGAAGCGTACGAATGCGGCATTGAACCGCTCCCTCCGACGGCCGGTTTCGTACAGCGAATCCCGGTGAAGTACTACCTCACGGCGATGCTCTTCATCATCTTCGATATCGAGATCGTCTTCCTGTATCCGTGGGCCGTCGCGCTCTCCGACGACTCGGCAGGACTCGGCTGGTTCGGCTTCATCGCGATGGCCTTGTTCATCGTCAACGTGTCGGTTGCCTACGCCTACGAATGGCGACGAGGCGGGCTGCGTTGGGACTAGCGCAGCCAACACCACCGACACCGACTCACTAAGGAGACACACACGATGGGGCTCGAGGAGAAACTGCCTAGCGGCTTTCTGCTGAGCACTGTCGAAGGTCTCGCCGGCTACATGCGCAAGGGATCCCTGTGGCCGGCAACCTTCGGCCTTGCCTGCTGCGCAATTGAAATGATGGCGTCGACGTCGGGACGATACGACCTTGCCCGCTTCGGCATGGAGGCCTTCCGTGCGTCGCCTCGTCAAGCTGACCTCATGATCGTTGCCGGTCGGGTGAGCCAGAAGATGGCACCCGTCCTACGGCAGATCTACGACCAGATGGCCGAGCCGAAATGGGTTCTGGCCATGGGGGTTTGCGCGTCCTCGGGCGGCATGTTCAACAATTACGCGATCGTCCAGGGCGTCGATCACATAGTGCCCGTTGACATCTACCTTCCTGGCTGCCCGCCGCGGCCGGAGATGTTGCTCAACGCCATCCTGATGTTGCATGAGCAAATCCAGCAGATGCCGCTGGGCGTCAATCGCGAGCAGGCGATCGCCGCGGCCGAACAAGCCGCCATGCAGTCGACTCCGACGATCGAGCTCAAGGGACTGCTGCGATGAGCGAACAGCTACCCGATCCCGTGCTGCGCCCAGCAACGTCGGGGGTCGACCGTATCGGCACCCGACAGGGACTTTTCGGGGCCCGTGGCTCGGGCGATACGTCGGGGTATGGCCGACTCCTCACGCCGATCACCCTGCCGGGCAACAGTTCCCGACCCTATGGCGGCTACTTCGACGAGGTTGCCGACGAGTTGGCGGCTGGACTTGCTCGACGCGGCGTCGACGTGGACGAGGCCGTCGAGAAAGTGGTGATCGCAACCGACGAGATGACCGTGTTTGTCCGTCGAGATCACCTGCCCGCGGTGGCCAGCACGCTACGTGACGAACAGACGTTGCGGTTTGAGCTCTGTCTCGGCGTGAGCGGAGCCCACTACCCGGACGAGTCCGGTCGAGAGTTGCATGCCATCTACCCTCTCCGGTCAATCACCCACAATCGGTTTGTGCGCGTTGAGGTTTGCGCCCCCGACTCCGACCCACGGATCCCCAGCCTGTGCGCCATCTACCCGACGAACGACTGGCATGAGCGGGAAACCTACGACTTCTTCGGCATCATCTTCGAGGGTCGACGCTCGCTGACCCGCATCGAAATGCCCGACGACTGGGTCGGACACCCGCAACGCAAGGACTACCCCCTGGGCGGAATTCCGGTGGAGTACAAGGGAACGACCATCGCGCCGCCAGATCAGCGGAGGTCGTACAACTAATGACCGACACCACCTACAGCGTCTCCGGACAAGACTGGGACGACGTCGTGGCTGCCGTGCGCGACGGCGCGGCCACGGACGCCGGAAACGAACGCATCGTCGTGAACATGGGGCCGCAACACCCGTCGACGCACGGTGTCCTGCGACTGATTCTGGAGATCGACGGTGAGACCGTTACCGAGGCGCGCTGCGGAATTGGCTACCTGCACACCGGGATTGAGAAGAACCTCGAGTTCCGAACGTGGACGCAAGGTGTCACCTTCGTGACTCGGATGGACTACCTGTCACCGTTCTTCAACGAGACTGCCTACTGCCTCGGCGTCGAGCGACTGCTGGGGATCACCGACGATATTCCGGTGCGTGCCACCATCATTCGCGTGATTCTGATGGAGCTCAATCGAATCACCAGTCATCTCGTTGCCCTTGCCACTGGCGGTATGGAACTCGGCGCCGTCACACCAATGTTCCTCGGATTCGGTGCGCGCGAAACGATCCTCGACCTGTTCGAGGACATCACCGGACTTCGGATGAACCACGCGTTCATCCGCCCCGGCGGCATCGCGCAAGATCTGCCCGACGACTCGATCAGCAAGATCTCGAAGGTCCTCGCCGACCTGCCAGAACAGATCGGCCAGGTCGAAGACCTGTTGAACGACAACTACATCTGGAAGGCCCGCACCCAGGGCGTCGGCTACCTCGATCTGACCGGCTGCATGGCGTTGGGGATAACCGGGCCAGTGTTGCGGGCCACTGGCCTGCCGCACGACCTTCGCAAGTCGACCCCGTACTGCGGCTACGAGAACTACGACTTTGACGTCATCACCGACACCACCTGCGATGCGTACGGCCGCTACCTGATTCGTATCAAAGAGATGAAGGAATCCATCAAGATCGTTCGCCAGTGTCTCGATCGGCTCGAACCCGGACCCGTAATGGTGTCCGATCGAAAGCTGGCCTGGCCTGCCGATCTTGCGCTCGGACCGGACGGTCTCGGCAACTCGCCCGAGCACATCGCCGAAATCATGGGCATGTCCATGGAGGCACTCATCCACCACTTCAAACTCGTCACCGAAGGCATGCGGGTGCCCGCCGGACAGTGCTACGTCGCCATCGAATCGCCGCGCGGCGAACTCGGTGTCCATCTGGTCAGCGACGGTGGCACCCGCCCGTATCGGGTCCACTTCCGCGATCCGTCGTTCACAAATCTGCAGGCCGTGGCCGCGATGTGTGAGGGCGGGCTGGTCGCCGACGTGATCACCGCGGTCGCGAGCATCGACCCGGTTATGGGAGGTGTCGATCGATGACTGAACCCGTCTTCCTCGAAGTCCTCAAGGTGGCGCCTGAACCGTTCAGTACGTCGACGCCACAACCACCGATCGAATTCGCCGGTCCAACAAGCTATTCCGACGACGATCGTCAGTCACTCGACGCTGATGCCGCCGAGATCGTCGCCCGCTACCCACAACCTCGGTCGGCGCTACTCCCCCTGCTTCATCTCGTACAAGGCCATGACGGCTACATCACCCGGGCGGGTGTGGCCTTCTGCGCGGACACACTGGATCTCACTGCGGCACAGGTCGCGTCCGTGGCAACGTTCTATTCGATGTATCGCCGCGAGCCGACCGGGGACTACCTCGTCGGCGTCTGCACCAACACTCTGTGTGCCGTTCTCGGCGGCGACGAGATTCTGGCACAGTTGACCGACCACTTGGGTATCGGCGTAGGCGGAACTACGGCCGACGGACGGGTGACCGTCGAGCATGTGGAATGCAACGCGGCGTGCGATTTCGCGCCGGTCGTGATGGTCAACTGGGAGTTCTACGACAACCAAACTCCTTCGTCGGCAATCGAACTCGTCGAGGACATCCGAGCGGGAAGCAAACCCTCGCCGAGTCGAGGTACCCAAACGCTCTGCACATTCGCGCAGACCGCCCGCCTCCTCGCCGGACTACCACCGACCGATGAGGGAGGTGGCGCATGACCATCCAGCTTCGTGAGGCGTCCGCCGAACCGGCGCGAGTTCCCGTTCTCAGCCGCCATTGGTCAGACGAAGAGTCATGGACACTGCAGAACTACCTGCGGCACAACGGCTATCACGGTCTGCGTAACGCTCTAGAGCAGAGTCCCGACGAGGTGATCGAGGCCGTCAAAGCGTCCGGGCTGCGGGGTCGTGGTGGTGCTGGCTTCCCGGTGGGTACCAAATGGTCGTTCATCCCACAGGGCAGCGCACCGGGCGGCGATCGTCCGCACTACCTCGTGGTGAACGCTGACGAGTCTGAACCCGGTACCTGCAAAGACATGCCCCTCATGCTCGCGACACCGCACGCACTCATTGAAGGCATGATCATCGCGGCCTACGCGATTCGGGCCCGCAACGCATTCATCTACGTCCGTGGCGAGGTTGCCTCGGTGATCCGACGCCTACGCACCGCCGTCGAAGAGGCCTACGCCGCAAACCTACTCGGTAAGAACATCTTTGACTCCGGGTTCGACCTCGACCTCGTCGTGCATGCCGGTGCCGGAGCCTACATTTGCGGTGAAGAGACCGCCCTGCTCGATTCGTTGGAAGGCCGCCGCGGACAACCCCGACTCCGGCCACCGTTCCCCGCGGTTGCCGGTTTGTACGCCAGCCCGACGGTCGTCAACAACGTCGAATCCGTTGCCAGCGTGCCTGCCATCCTGCGCAATGGGGTCGATTGGTTCCGCGCCATGGGCACCGAGAAGTCACCCGGCTTTACCCTCTATTCGCTGTCCGGGCACGTCACCCGACCGGGACAATATGAAGCGCCCCTTGGTATTACGCTGCGTGAGCTACTCGATCAAGCCGGCGGCGTTCGGACCGGACACCAACTCAAGTTTTGGACGCCGGGCGGATCTTCGACGCCGATCTTTACCGCCGAGCATCTCGACGTTCCTCTCGATTACGAAGGCGTGGCGGAAGCCGGATCGATGTTGGGTACCAAGGCATTGCAGATCTTCGACGAGACCACCTGCATCGTGCGAGCGGTGTTGCGGTGGACCGAGTTCTACGCGCATGAATCATGCGGCAAATGCACGCCGTGCCGGGAGGGCACCTACTGGCTAGTGCAACTGCTGCGCCGCATCGAAGCTGGAACCGGCACCGAAGCCGACCTCACGACGCTGTCGGAGGTGACCGACAATATCGTCGGAAAGTCCTTCTGCGCGTTGGGTGATGGCGCGGGGAGCCCGATCATCTCCTCTCTGCGCTACTTCCGTGATGAGTACCACGCCCACTTCGGACACGACGGCGAGCCGGGCGCGTGCCCATTCGACCCGGCAAAGACGACGGCCTACGCCGACGCGACGGGAGGACGGTAATGAGTAGCCCCAGCACCACCAGCGGACCTCCCACCGCCGACGCTCCGAAGCCCGACGACAACCTGGTTACCGCAACAATCGACGGCGTTGAGGTGACAGTTCCCAAGGGCACTTTGGTGATTCGCGCTGCCGAGTTGATCGGTTGCGATATTCCCCGCTTCTGCGACCATCCGCTCCTTGACCCGGTCGGCGCATGTCGTCAGTGCCTGGTGGAAGTTGAGGGCCAGCGGAAGCCGCTCGCGTCGTGTACAACGACGGTTACCGACGGCATGGTGGTCGCGACCCAATACTCTTCTGCCGCAGCGGCTTCCGCGCAGCGCGGCGTCATGGAGCTGCTGCTGATCAACCATCCGCTTGACTGCCCCACGTGCGACAAGGGTGGCGAATGCCCGTTGCAGAACCAAGCAATGTCGGCTGGGCGCACCGCGTCTCGGTTCACCGAGACCAAGCGGACCTACACCAAGCCCGTTCCACTGTCGAGCGAGGTACTACTCGACCGCGAGCGTTGCGTGCTGTGCGCACGATGCACCCGGTTCAGCGATCAGATTGCCGGCGACCCACTCATCGAGCTGGCCGATCGTGGTGCGCTGCAACAGGTTAGTGCGTACGCGGACGAGCCGTTTGAGTCCTACTTCTCCGGAAATACCATCCAGATTTGCCCGGTGGGGGCGCTGACCGGCGCCGCCTACCGATCGCGCGCGCGGCCCTTCGACCTGATCTCGTCGCCGAGTGTCTGCGAACACTGCGCGAGCGGGTGCGCGCAACGCACCGACCATCGGCGCGGAAAAGTGTTGCGCCGCATGGCTGGCGACGACCCCGAAGTCAACGAAGAATGGAACTGCGACAAGGGGCGTTGGGCATTCACGTACGCGACCCAGGACGATCGAATCACGACCCCCCTTGTCCGCGACAGTTCCGGTGACCTCCAACCAACGTCGTGGGCATTCGCGTTGGCAGCGGCAGCCAGCGGACTCCGCGATGGTGGCGCGCGCACCGGTGTCCTTGTTGGTGGACATGCCACCGTCGAGGATGCGTACACGTACGGCAAGTTCGCGCGAGTCATCCTGGGCACCAATGACATTGACTTCCGCGCTCGCGCCCATAGTGCCGAGGAGTCGAGCTTCCTCGCCGCCCATGTCGCGGGTACCGGCATCGCCCTGACCTATAGCGAACTGCAGGCCGCGCCGGTCGTGGTGCTTGCCGGGTTCGAACCCGAGGAAGAATCACCCATCGTCTTCCTCCGGCTCCGCAAGGCCGTCCGCGAACACGGTCAACGGGTCCATTCGATCGCCGCGTGGTCAAGTCCCGGGCTCGCCAAGCTCGACGGCGAACTCATTCAGTGCGCGCCCGGCGATGAAGCAACCGCGCTCGACGCCGCTACCACTACCGCATTGCTGTCGACACCGGGCGCGGTGCTGATCGTCGGTGAGCGATTGGCGGCGAGTGCTGGCGCGTTGACCGCTGCCGCGAACGCCGCGGCGTCAACCGGTGCCCGCCTCGTCTGGATCCCGCGTCGCGCCGGTGAGCGCGGAGCCGCCGACGTGGGCGCTATGCCCAACCTCCTACCTGGCGGCCGACCAGTCTCCTCCGACGCCGCGCGTGCCGACATCGGCGAAATCTGGGGCACCCCACCGCCAGAAGGTCCCGGCCACGACACCGACGGCATCGTCGACGCACTCCGACGCAACCAGTTGTCGACCCTGTTGGTCGGTGGCGTCGACGTCGATGACCTGCCGATGCCGTCAGCCCTGACCTCGGCTCTAGCGGCCGCCGACTTCGTCGTGAGTCTCGAACAACGTCACACGACGGTCACCGGCCGCGCCGATGTCGTGCTTCCCGTTGCGACCGTCGCCGAGAAGAGTGGCACCTTCGTCGACTGGGAAGGGCGCCCCCGCCCATTCGAGACGGCACTCCCAACCGGGACCCAGACACTCCCGCTGTCGGATCATCGGGTCCTCAACGCCATCGCCGCGGAGCTCGGCATCAACCTTGGCTGCGACGACGTCGATGCCATCCATGCCGAGCTTCACGAAATGGGCGGCTGGGGCGGTGAACGACATCGAATGCTGCCGCAATCTTCGGATCATCAGCGACCCGAACCTGGTGCGGGACAAGCAATTCTGGCGTCGTGGCGAATGCTGCTCGACGCCGGGTCCATGCAGGACGGCGAAGACCACCTCGCCGGTACCCGACACCGCTCGGTCATCCGATTGTCCGCCGCAACCGCGGCCGAAGTCGGGGCGAGCGACGGGCAGCCGGTCACCGTGTCGACGCTGCGCGGAGCAATTACCTTGCCGCTGGTCATCACCAACATTCCTGACCGCGTGGTGTGGCTGCCACTCAACTCCGTAGGCAGTAAGGCCTACGCGACACTTGGCGCGGCCATCGGAAGCATCGTCGACGTCCGGAGCGGCGCATGAGGGAATCTTCCGACCTAGTCGCCGCGGCGGACTACCCAACGCTCAGCGACTTCGGCTACGACACCTGGTGGCTGATCCTCGCGAAAAGTGTTGCGATCTTTGCCTTTCTCGTGCTGACCACGCTGGTCGCCATCCTGGCCGAACGCAAGATCATGGCTCGCATGCAACGGCGCCTCGGGCCCAATCGTGTTGGGCCACACGGGATTCTCCAGAGCCTCGCCGATGGCGCCAAGCTTGCCTTGAAGGAGGGGATCACTCCATTTGGCGTCGACAAGGTCGTGTACCTGCTGGCCCCGATCATCGCGGTCGTTCCGGCGATCATGGCATTCGCCGTCATCCCAATGGGGCCGATGGTCTCCGTGTTCGGGCATCGAACACCTCTGCAGCTCACCGATCTTCCCGTCGGAGTCCTCTACGTTCTCGCGATCACGTCGATCGGCGTGTACGGCATCGTGCTCGCCGGATGGTCGTCGGGCTCAACGTATCCGCTGCTCGGCGGACTGCGATCCACCGCGCAGGTCATCTCCTACGAGATTGCGATGGGACTGTCCTTTGCCGCGGTGTTCGTCATGTCGGCGTCGATGTCGACATCACAGATCGTCGCCGGACAGAACCATCACTGGTACATCCTCGTGGTGCTGCCGTCGTTCGTGATCTATGCGATCTCGATGGTCGGCGAGACCAACCGCGCACCGTTTGACCTTCCCGAAGCGGAAGGTGAGTTGGTCGGCGGATTCCACACCGAGTACTCGTCGTTGAAGTTCGCGATGTTCATGCTTGCCGAGTACATCAACATGGTGACCGTGTCCGCACTGGCCACCACCCTGTTCCTCGGCGGGTGGCAGGCACCGTGGCCATTGAGCATCGTCGACGCCACCAATTCGGGATGGTTGCCGCTGCTGTGGTTCGTGATCAAGGTCTGGATGTTCCTGTTCGTTTTCATCTGGTTGCGAACGACGTTGCCACGCTTGCGTTATGACCAGTTCATGAACCTCGGTTGGAAGGTGCTCATTCCGGTCGCTCTCGGATGGGTGCTCGTCGTCGCCGCGTTGCGACTGATCACCAAATCATGGTCGCAATGGTCGGCAGTCGCGCTGTTCGCTGGCGTGGGCGTAATAGTCACCGCAGTTCTTGTTGCTTCAATCGCCGCGTTGGTCCGCCTCCCCAAGAAGGACACTGCGGAAGAGTCCGCCCCCTTCGATCCCACCGCTGGCGGATTCCCGGTGCCACCGCTGCCCGGTCAGCAGTTACCTGATCTACCCGCACGGGATTTACCCATTTCGAAGGAGAGTGCCGATGCCTGAACAGTCCAAACCTGTCGCCGGATTCGGTATGACCTTCGGCTCCATGTTCCGCGCTCCGGTGACGGAGCAGTACCCGGAGCAGAAGGAACCGACCGCGCCGCGCTATCACGGTCGTCATCAGCTCAACCGCTATGACGATGGCCTAGAGAAGTGCATCGGGTGTGAGCTCTGTGCCTGGGCGTGCCCCGCCGACGCTATCTTCGTCGAGGGCGCCGACAACACCGAGGAAGAACGCTTTTCCCCCGGGGAGCGCTACGGGCGTGTCTACCAGATCAACTATCTCCGGTGCATCGGTTGCGGACTGTGCATCGAGGCGTGCCCGACACGCGCGCTCACCATGACGAACGAATACGAGCTCGCCGACACCACCCGGGCGGGAATGATCTACGAGAAGGAGCAACTTCTCGCTCCGCTCGACGATTCGATGACCGCCCCACCGCACGACATGGCTCCCGGCTCACGGTCGGAGAACTACTACCGCGGCGACGTCGGGCCGGACGGACTCCGAACCGCTGCCGAGCCGGACGTCGACTCATGACGGCATTGCTAGCCGAACAGATCACCAAAACGTCTACGGCCGAAGCTGTTCAGTTCTGGGTCCTTGGCGTTGTGGTCGTTATCGGAGCGCTCGGAGTTGTGTTGAGCCGCAAAGCGGTCTACGCCGCCATCTTCCTCGCGATGACCATGATCATTCTTGCCGTGTTCTACATCGTGCAGGGCGCGCTATTCCTCGGTGTCGTACAGGTTGTGGTGTACACCGGCGCCGTGATGATGCTGTTCCTGTTCGTCCTCATGCTGATTGGCGTCGACTCCTCGGATGCGCTAACTGAAACCATTCGGGGACAACGGTTTACAGCTGTCGGGTTGGGCCTCGGATTCGGCGCCCTACTTATCGCGGGAATTGGCAACGCGAGTCTCGCAGTGTTCGTCGGCGCCCCTGACTACAGTCACGGCACCGCACCCGGCGGTGGCAACGAGAATGTTCGCGCGCTAGCTCAGTTGATCTTCGTGCGGTACCTCTGGGCATTCGAACTGACCGGCGCGCTTCTCATCGCAGCCACTCTCGGAGCGATGGTGCTGGCGCATCGACCGCAGCTCGGCCCCAAGCTTGGTCAACGCGAACAATCGATCGAACGCTTCCGGTCTGGCACAAACATGACCGGGCTCCCGAACTCCGGCGTATTCGCGCGGTACAACGCCGTCGACGTTCCCGCCCTCGAACCCAACGGCCAGCCATCGCCGGTATCGGTCAACGCGAATCTCCGTGCCCGAGAACTAAGTTCGGGACCAGCCGATGAGGTCGACGAGGTACCCAGCTTGGAGGAGTCCCGATGAATCCGGCCAACTACCTCTACCTGGCGGCACTGCTGTTCTCGATCGGTGCTGCCGGAGTGTTGTTACGGCGCAACGCAATTGTCGTGTTCATGTGCGTCGAGCTAATGCTCAATGCCGCCAACTTGAGCTTTGTGACGTTCGCCCGCATGCATGGCAGCCTCGACGGCCAGGTGATCGCCTTCTTCACGATGGTCGTCGCGGCCGCCGAAGTTGTAGTGGGGCTGGCCATCATCATGACGATCTTCCGGACCCGACGATCCGCTTCCGTCGACGACGCCGATCTGCTCAGGCGGTGAGCGAGTGAGTGCTGCGATGAGTGGACATCTGCTGTGGCTGATTCCCGCACTGCCCGCCGCCGGAGCGGCGATCCTCCTGATCACCGGCCGACGCGCCGACCGGTGGGGACACTTGCTGGCGACCGCGCTCGCTGCGGTGTCCGCACTGATCGGGATCATCGTGTGGATCGGCATGATCGGCCGCGACGAGACCGCCCGAGCCGTCCATAGCGACCTGTTCAGTTGGGTGCCCGTCGGCCAACTCCGCGTCGACTTCGGTCTCCAACTCGACCAGCTGGCAATGTGTTTCGTCCTCCTGATCACCGTCGTCGGCACGCTGATCCATGTGTATTCGATTGGCTACATGGCAGCCGATCCGGATCGGCGCCGATTCTTCGCTTACCTCAATCTGTTCCTCGCCGCGATGCTCATCCTGGTGCTCTCCGACAATTACCTGGGCCTATATCTCGGCTGGGAAGGCGTCGGTGTCGCGTCGTATCTGTTGATCGGCTTCTGGCAACACAAGCCGTCGGCCGCGACAGCCGCGAAGAAGGCGTTCGTGGTCAACCGCGTCGGTGACATGGGCCTCGCGATCGGGCTCATGATCATGTTCGCGACATTCGGATCGGTGTCGTTCTCACACGTATTCGGCAATGCGGCAAGCGCTTCCGAGTCAACGACGACCGCGCTCGGCTTTGTGCTCCTGCTCGCGGCATGCGGCAAGTCGGCGCAGGTACCGCTGCAGTCGTGGCTCGGCGACGCGATGGAAGGTCCGACGCCCGTGTCGGCACTGATCCACGCCGCCACCATGGTTACGGCCGGCGTATATCTGATCACCCGGTCCGGCCCAATCTTCAACGTCGCACCCAACGCGCAGACCGGTGTCGTGGTGGTTGGTGCGGTCACGCTCCTATTCGGTGCGATCATCGGCTGCGCGAAGGACGACATAAAGAAGGCACTCGCGGCGTCGACCATGAGCCAGATCGGCTACATGGTCCTCGCCGCCGGACTCGGCCCCGCGGGATACGCGTTCGCGATCATGCACTTGTTAACCCACGGATTCTTTAAGGCTGGCCTGTTTCTCGGCGCGGGCTCGGTAATGCACGGGATGAACGACGAGACCGACATGCGCAGGTTCGGCGGACTACGCACCGCGATGCCAATCACGTTCGCCACATTTGGCGTTGGCTACCTGGCGATCATCGGTGTTCCACCGTTTGCGGGCTTCTATTCGAAGGACCACATTATCGAGGCGGCATTTGGCGCTGGCGGCACGCGCGGATGGATCCTTGGAATCGCGGCGTTGGTTGGCGCTGGGTTGACCGCGTTCTACATGACCCGGGTGATGCTGATGACTTTCTTTGGTGAAAAGCGTTGGGCCACCGGCGACGACGCGCCACACCCTCATGAGGCACCGACGTCGATGACCGCCCCGATGATCGCTCTCGCCGTCGGCTCGGTGGCCTCGGGTGGTCTCCTCGCGATCGGCGGCACCCTTTCTGATTGGCTGGCGCCGGTGGTAGGTCACGGAGCCGAACATGAGCTGCCGATACCCGGCTGGGTGGTCACCGTCGTCGTGCTGGCGACCGTTGCCGCGGGCATCGCGGTTGCGTGGCGGCAGTACGGGCAGCAGCGGATTCCGGAGCTCGCGCCGTCGGGGGTGTCACCGTTAACCACCGCCGCACGTGCGGATCTCTACGGCGACGCATTCAACGAGGCTGCGTTCATGCGTCCCGGCCAGACTCTGACTGCCGGAGCGGTTGCGTTGGAGGACAACGGGATCGACGGTGTTGGGCGCGGCGTCGGCGCGACGGTCATCGGCTTGTCGGGCTGGATTCGACGCTGGCAGAACGGTTATGTCCGGTCCTACGCGTTGTCGATGTTGGCGGGAGCAGTCGTGGTGCTCGCCCTGATCATGGCGGTGAATGTCCTATGAGCATCCCCTACCTCACCGTCCTGTGGGTGCTACCCGCCCTGGCCTCGCTGATCATCATGCTGCTGCCGGTGCCTGCCACGCGAGCGGTGAAGTCGATCGGGCTTGGAACCACTCTCGTGGTACTGATTTGGGCCATCGTCTTGGCGGTTCGCTTCTCCACCAACGGATCCCGATTTCAGTTCGTAGAGGACGCCAGCTGGTTCTCATCGTTCGGCGCGCGCTACTCGCTCGGTCTTGACGGAATCGGCTTAGTTCTCGTCTTGCTGACCGCCGCGCTCATGCCGCTGCTATTGCTCGCCGGTTGGCGCGATGCCGACGGTGCGTCGCAGCGAGGAGTCCACACCTACTTTGCCCTGTTGCTCGCCGTTGAGGCGATGGTGCTCATGAGCTTTGTGGCCACCGACGTCTTGCTGTTCTACATCTTCTTTGAAGCCATGCTCATCCCGATGTACTTTCTCATCGGAGGATTCGGATCGGTCAAGCAGGGGCTACGTGCGGGTGCCGCGGTGAAGTTCCTGTTGTACAACCTGTTTGGCGGGTTGATCATGCTTGCCGCGGTCATCGGCTTGTATGTGGTGACTGCCCGATCCGGCCTGGGCGTCGACGGCCGCGGAACGTTTGACTTCACAGCAATCTCCGAAGCGGCCGCGAGTGGCCGGCTGGACGCATCGCCGACGATGGTGAACCTACTGTTCATCGGTTTCATGTTCGCCTTCGCGGTTAAAGCGCCCCTCTGGCCGTTGCACTCGTGGCTACCCGACGCCGCCGTCGCCGCGACACCGGCGAGTGCCGTTCTCATGATGGCGGTGATGGACAAGGTCGGCACCTTTGCGATGCTGCGCTTCTGCGTCGGACTCTTCCCCGACGCCGCACAGACTTTCGCGCCGATCATCTCCGCACTCGCGGTGGTCAGCATCATCTACGGTGCGGTCCTCGCCATCGGACAAACCGATGTGATGCGCCTGATTTCGTACACGTCGATCTCCCATTTCGGCTTCATCATTCTCGGGATTTTCGCCCTCACCAGCCAGGGACAGTCGGGCGCGACGCTGTACATGGTGAACCACGGAATCTCGACGGCCGCACTGTTCCTAATCGCGGGATTCCTTGTCTCCCAACGCGGAAGCCGCCTGATTGCCGACTACGGCGGAGTTCAGAAGGTAGCTCCGGTCTTGGCCGGCACCTTCCTGATTGCGGGGCTCGCGACGCTGTCGCTGCCCGGACTCGCCCCGTTCATCAGCGAGTTCCTGGTTCTCATCGGCACTTTCACCCGCTATCCGATCGCCGCGGTCATCGCGACCGGAGCCCTCGTTCTATCGGCCATCTACATCCTGTGGACGTATCAGCGCATGATGGGCGGTCCGCTGTCCGACGTCGACGCGTCAGACAGCAAGCCCATCCGAGATCTAGGTTGGCGGGAAAAGGTCGTTGTGGCACCACTTCTCGTCGGACTCTTAGTGCTCGGCTTCTACCCGAGACTGGCGTTGGACTTCATCAACCCGTCGGTGTCACACACGTTGACGTCGGTACACGTCTCCGATCCCGCTCCCACCGTCGCCGGAGGTGACCGATGACGCACAGCATTGACTACTTCCGCTTGTCGCCGATGCTTATTGTCTTCGGTGCGGGTGTCATCAGTGTCCTCGTCGAAGCCTTTGTGCCACAGGCATATCGGCGTCGGATCCAGATCGGGCTGGCATTGAGTGGACTGGCAGTCGCATTCGGTTGCCTTGTCGCGGTTGCGCGCGGGCAGGCGTCGAGTGGCGAGATTGGGCGATCGGTGATGTCGGGAGCGGTCATCATCGACGGCCCTACCCTGTTCCTTCAGGGTGTGATCGTGTTGATTTCATTGGCCGCGGTCGCGTTCATGGGCGAGCTACGACTGGACCGGGTGTGGGCGCCGGTCGAGGTGCAGACGACCGCGTCGTCGCGAGTACCTATCACCCCTGGTGGTGAAGTAGCGGACGCCGATCTGCCCGCCGACGCCTTCACCCCGTCGGCCGCGACGGTGCCCGGTACGGCCGAGGAACTACTCTCGGCCCGGGCGGGGGCAATGACCACCGAAGTATTTCCGCTGACCCTGCTCGCTGTCGGGGGCATGATGCTGTTCCCGGCGTGCGGCGACCTGTTAACCATGTTCATTGCGCTGGAAGTGTTTTCGCTTCCGCTCTACCTTCTGTGCGGTATCGCTCGACGTCGACGACTGCTGTCGCAGGAAGCGGCGTTGAAGTACTTCCTACTCGGTGCGTTCTCGTCGGCAATCTTCCTGTTCGGTGCCGCATTTGCGTACGGCGCAACGGGATCGGTGTCCCTCGGAGCGATCGGCGCCAAGCTGACCAATGCCCCCGACGTCGGGTTGGCGTTGATTTCCATCGCCCTACTTGGCGTCGGGTTGCTGTTCAAAGTTGGTGCGGTGCCGTTTGGGTCATGGGTTCCCGACGTCTATCAGGGTGCCCCAACCCCGGTGACGGCCTTCATGGCGTCGGCGACGAAGGTTGCCGCGTTCGGTGCGCTATTGCGAGTGTTCTACGTGGGTTTCCCTGCGCTGCAAAGTAAGTGGGAACCTGCCCTGTGGGCAATCGCCATCGCAACCATGCTGATCGCAACGCTGATGGCTGTGACGCAAAACGACATCAAACGGATGTTTGCGTACTCCTCAATGAGTCACGTCGGGTTCATCCTGGTCGGTGTCATCGCATTGAGTCGGGCTGGCCTGTCGGCGACACTGTTTTACGTTGCGGCATATGCCTTTTCCGCATTCGGTGCGTTCGCGATCATCGCGGTGGTACGCGACGAGAGCGGACGTGAAGTCACCGATCTTGCGGCGTGGGCCGGTATTGGCCGACGCCGACCTCTGGTCGGTTCGATGCTGGCGCTGTTTCTGGTTGCCTTCGCGGGAATCCCGCTGACGAGTGGTTTTGTGGCAAAGTTCGCGGTATTCAGTGCGGCCGGTGAGTCGGGAGCGTGGGCGCTCATCATCGTCGGGGTGCTGTGCAGCGCGCTTGCCGCGTACTTCTACATCCGCGTCATCGTCGCGATGTTCTTCACGGACGCGCCGGAGAACGCTCCCGACGTCGTGACGCCGAGCGGACTGACCGCCATACCGATCGCTATTTGCGCGGCGATCACGCTCGGTCTGGGTATTTACGGTCAGCCGCTGTTGGATCTGGCGAACTCGGCGGCGATTTTCTTACCGTGAGTTGCCTGGTCACCGCGCCGCCCGGAAATTTGGAAAAGCCCCTCACCTGTTAATCACAGATGAGGGGCTTGCGCGGTGGCGGGGGGATTTGAACCCCCGGTACGGGGTTACCGCACACAGCATTTCGAGTGCTGCACCTTCGGCCGCTCGGACACGCCACCGCGAAAGAGATTACCTCAGCGGGGGGCGCATCCTTAAATTGGCTGCTCAGGCGTCAGATTCGGGTGCTTCCGTCGGCTTCGACGCTGCGGGCTTCGGAGTCTTAGGCGTCGCCGAACCGCTGAACCGATCGGTGAGACCGGACAGCTTCTCGAAAGCGGTGTTGACGGCTCCTTGAACCTTTTCGTTGGCAGCGAATTCGTTCACCTTCCCGACGGCGCCGCTCACCGCGCCCTGAACCTTCTCGTTGGCGGCGAACTCGTTCACCTTCTCGACCGCGCTGTTTACGGCACCCTGAACCTTTTCATTCGCCGCGAACTCGTTGAGCTTGCCGACCGCCGAATTCACGGCGCCCTGAACCTTTTCGTTCTCGGTAAATTCGGTGAACTTCTGCTTGGCCGCGTCGACGGCCTCGGTCACCTTCTCGTTTCGACCTGCGTCACTCGAACTTGGCATGGAAACTCCTTAAGGACTGGTCGGATGTGTGCACCCACCAATCTGCCACACCTCACCCGGCCTGACATCCCTGAAATTACCCGGATCTTTTCCGATGTTCGGCGAAGAAGTCTTGGACGAGTCGAGCACACTCTTCCGACCGAACACCACCTCTGACCTGCGGACGATGTGTCAGTCGTGGGTCACGCAACACGTCCCACAGTGAACCGACGGCCCCGGTCTTCGGTTCAAACGCGCCAAACACCACCCGCTCGATTCTGGCGAGCGCGATAGCTCCGGCGCACATAGTGCACGGTTCGACGGTTACCGCGATGGTGCAACCGCTCAACCGCCAGCCATCGCCATGCACCGACGCCGCGGCTCGCAGGGCGAGAACCTCCGCATGCGCACACGGATCACCGTCAGCTTCCCGACGATTACCGGCGCGCGCCAATTCGACGCCCGCATCGTCAAACACGACGGCCCCAATCGGAACGTCGTTGGGACCCGACTCCGACGCCGCGTCGAGGGCAGCCGCGATAAGCGCGTCTAACTCACGTTCGGCGGCGGACAGGGTTCAGTGCCCGATCGACTCGAGGACCTTCGCCAGTTCGTCGGCGAAGCCGAGGCGCGCGGCGATCATGCCGAGCTGCTCATCGGCGTAGAGGTCCGTATCAGCGACGATGACACTCATCACGGCGTCGGGCAGACCCAAGTCCGCGAGAACCGCGAGGTCGCCTTCCTCCCACGGATCGACATCGTCGAGCTCGTCGGGGTTAATGTCCGGAATCTCGACGTTCAGAGCTTCGAGCGCGTCCGCGGCGACGTCGTAGTCGATACCCGCCGTGGCGTCGGAAATCAGCAGCCGCGTGCCCGACGGTGATGGTCGAAGAACGATGAAGAACTCGTCATCGATGTCGAGCAATCCGAATACCGCTCCGGCCGCGCGCATGTCGCGGATTTGACGCTCCGCGTCGGCGAGATTCGTCAACGCGCTGGCGTCCAGGGCAGTTACACGCCAAGCAGTTTCGTCTCGGACAACGGCAACGGCGAAGCCATCGACGTCAGCATCATCGGAGTTCGCCTGTCCCGAATCGCCCTTGCCACCAGCCATGCAGGTCACGGTAGTCGCATTGCGTGCATTCCCCCAACTCTATGCACACAGCATCACTTGGGTATGTCACGCTGGAACAGTGAGCAGCGATCCCACCCGACCACCCGTCTGCATACTCGGCCTCGGTTTGATTGGCGGGTCGCTGCTGCGTGCGCTGGCGGCGTCGGGGCGAAATACGTTTGGCTACAACCGATCTTCGGAGACCGTCGACGCCGCGGTCGCCGCCGGATACGACGCGTCGACTGACCTAGAAGCGACCCTGCGACGGGCCGCCGACGTCGACGCGTTGATTGTGCTTGCGACGCCGATGACCGTTCTGGACCAGATCATCCCGACCGTCGCAACCATTGCGCCGACATGCTTGCTGACCGATGTGGTGAGCGTGAAGGACCCGGTCGCGAACGTAGTGGCAGAACACCATCCGACGGCCCGCTACGTCGGGGGGCATCCGATGGCTGGGACAGCCGATTCCGGTTGGGCCGCAACGGACCCCGAGCTCTTCGTCGACGCGATGTGGATGGTGACAACCGCCGACGACACGGCGGCCGACGACTGGCTCACGATCGCCTCGATGGCGCGCGATGCTGGTGCGCGTGTCGTGCCCGCTGCGAACGACGCTCATGACCGTGCCGTCGCGGCCATCTCTCACCTGCCCCATCTCACCGCGGATGTGACCGCGGTGGTCGGGGCCGGGGAAAGCGACCTGGCACTAAGCCTTGCCGCGGGGAGCTTCCGGGACGGCACCCGCGTCGCCGCGACCGCCCCCGCATTACAGCGAGCGATGTTGGAGGCCAACGGAATTGCGCTTCTCAACGCCTTGAGCGAGACAATCGATCGGTTGATTGCCGCCCGCGACGAATTGCGTGATCACGGGACGGTGAAGGTACTCGTCAACGACGGTCACCGGGCCCGCCTCGAGTACGACGCCATCGCCGGCGCCGCTCGCCAGCCGATCACCGACGTCAGCGTCGGCGATCCGGGTTGGGCGCAGGAAATGCGTCGGCAGGCACACCAGGGTCGGGTGTGGCTGGGTTAAGCGGCGCCGCATCCATTCGGCCCGCTCGCTTCGCTCCCGGCGCCGGTCTCACACTCGAGTCGAAATGCCGGCGTAGTCGAGCACGAATCCATTGTCGTCGACGGTCACCGACGTGCTAGCGATCGGCGTGGTGATGTCGATCGCGGATTCACCGGCGTTGTAGGTCATCGTCGCGGCGTCGATCTTGGCGTCGGGCAGATAGATGTAGACGACCGGAATCTCGTGGACACCGTCGGGATTGTGGTGCAGGCCCAGGCGTCGGATCGGGAGCGTTTTGAACATCGGGCTCATGGCGATGTCGACGTCGAGTGCGCCATTGAAATCGCTGTGTACGGTGCCGTCGGCTGTTTTGATCAGCCAATTATTTTCGCCGTCGCGAGTAATCGCGATTTGCGACTCACCGCTCGCCTGGACCAGGTGAATGCTGAGGCGACGAGTGATGCCAGCGTCGTTGGTGAGTAGTTCGTAGGAGGCGGAGAACGGTTCCTGGTCGGCTTCGGCGGAGATGATTCGGCCGTATGCCTTGATTCGTTCACCGGTTACGTGGAGTCGGACCTGCTCAAGGCGGGTGTTCGTGAGGCGTCGCCAAGTAATCAGCGACTTGTAGTCGGCGGGCCGCGGCGCAGATTCTGGGGAACTCACCCCTCTACGGTAGGTGACCGCACGTCCACCGACGAAGCCAACCGTGAATGCCGCCCGCGACCGAGGCTCGGCGGGTCCGGACATGGGTCGGGGCGGTCCACAGTAATACGCGGACCGCCCCGAGTCTTTGGGGATTGCTAGTCGTCGAGCGAGACGCTTGCCTTACCGAAAGTGAACTTGCCATTCTCGAACAGCAGCGGGTACAGCAGTCCGCCGATCAGGCCACCGACGAGCGGTGCGAGCCAGAAGGCCCACAGCTGGCCGGGAGCACCGTTGCCGTTGAAGAACGCGACCGCGGTCGAACGAGCCGGGTTCACCGAGGTGTTGCTGATCGGGATCGAGATCAGGTGGATCAGCGTCAGGCTCAGGCCGATGGCCAACGGGCCAAAGCCCTTCGGCGCACGGGCATCGGTGGCACCAAGGATGATTATCAGGAAGAACGCGGTCAGGATGACCTCGGCAAGCAGAACAGCACCGAGCGTGTAACCGCTGGGCGAATGCACGCCGTAACCATTGGCAGCCATGTTGCCGGTCGCGTCGAATCCGTCTTTGCCCTTCGCGATGATCCACAGAGCAGTGCCCGCGATCAGACCGCCGATAACCTGGGCGATCCAGTAGCCGGGGAGGTCCTTGGCAGGCAGACGGCCGCTGACCACCGCACCGAGGGTGACTGCTGGATTGAAATGTCCGCCGGAAATGTGGCCAACCGCGTACGCCATCGTGACAACGGTCAGACCGAAGGCGAGCGCGACACCGAGGAAACCGATGCCAAGTTGGATGGAGCCGAGCCTGCCTTCGCCCGCGTCGGCGACGTTCTTGGCCGCGAAGATTGCGCTACCGCAACCACCGAATACCAGCCAGAACGTGCCGAATGCCTCAGCAAGCAACTTGTTCAAGGTCTTATCAGATGACACTGCGTCACCTTTCTTTGTGAGATTTAACGACAGTCACAGCCGATGTCCACTGTGACAAAGTGTGCCTGTGACTAGTACCACTGTTACCGAACCGACGTTGGATTGGGGCGCGATTCGCCACACGTTGGGTGTGGACTGCCGGTTTCAGATCAACCCTTCCGACAGGTGATTTGGGGTCCCAAACCGATGAGCAGTGATCGAGACTGCCTGCTCGTGCAGGTGTGGCAGCATCTCAACGCGTCCCGCTGCAACGACCTCGCCTCCGTAGACGGCGATGTCCGGCTTGCCATCCGTCGCGGCGTACACCGCGGCAACTCCATCGGCGCGAGAGTCCCCGGCCACAATGCGTATGCGCGCGCTGGCGTTGGCACCTTCGGGCGACGCTAACTGCCGCAGATGCGCGGCCCACTGGGCGTCGTCCTGAACCGACGTCGGCACCGACGCGTCGGCCAGCGCCCGCTGCACCGGTTCGGGCAACGGCACCGACGAACTGACCGTCGGGGATGAGCCCGCGGCAAGACCTGCAGCTATCGCTCGAACCGCCCGACTGATCGGTGCGTCGGCGGCGACGCGGAACGTGACTGGAACGGGGAGGTAGCGCAGTAGATTGCGTTCGACGTCGATCTGCGAAGCGTCACGTGCGATCCCAAATTCGTCGTCCCAGGCCGCGGCATCCGACGACGCGGCGGCGCTCAACCACTCGAGCTCCTCGTCGTTGACACCGCTGGCACGTGCAGCGTCGAGGAGAGTCGTGACGCCCGGTCGCGGCGGATGGCGACGGTCGGTAACCGGTGCGTCGTCCCAGTCGACGAGCCCGTGCAGATAGTTGGGTCCACCGGCTTTGGTTCCCGCACCGATGGCCGACTTCTTCCAACCGCCGAATGATTGTCGTCGCACGATGGCGCCGGTCGTACCCCGGTTGACGTAGGCGTTGCCCGCCTGGATGGTGTCGAGCCACATACGTAGTTCGTCGCGGTCGAGGGAATGCAGGCCACTGGTGAGTCCGTAGTCAATCTCGTTGACGATGTCGATCGCGTCTGCCAGGGTGTCAGCCGTCATGATGCCGAGAATCGGTCCGAAGTACTCGGTCTGGTGATACTCCGAGCCGCGCTGGACACCGTCGCGGATACCCGGGCTCCAGAGGCGGTTCCCGCCGGATTTGTCGAGGGCCAGTGGGCTGTCGCTTGGCAGTGGCTCCGGTTTAATGAGCCAACTCTCCCCCGGGCCCAGAGTTGTGAGACCTCGCAGCAGCTTCCCCGACGGCGCGGTCATGATCGTTCCGATCTGCGTCTCGAGTCGCTCAGGCGTACCAACGCGCAGCGACGTGACCGCATCCACCAGCTGGCTGCGGAACCGCTTCGAGTGCGCGACCGACCCGACCAGGACAACCAGGGACGCCGCGGAACACTTCTGACCCGCGTGCCCAAACGCCGACAGCGCGACGTCCTTGGCCGCGAGGTCGAGGTCGGCCGACGGCGTGACGATGATGGCGTTCTTGCCGCTCGTCTCGGCGAGAATCGGCAGGTCGCGACGCAGGCCGCGAAACGTCTGTGCCGTCTCGTATGCGCCGGTCAGGATCAGACGATCGACGCGTTCGTCGGCAACCAGCTTCGACCCAAGGTCACGGCTGGAAACCTGAACGAACTGCAACACATCGCGCGGAACCCCGGCATCCCACAGAGCTTCCACCACGACCGCCGCGGTCCGCGCCGACGTCGAAGCGGGCTTGATCACGACGGCGCTTCCGGCGGCGAGACCCGCGAGCACGCCGCCGGCGGGGATGGCTACCGGGAAGTTCCACGGCGGAATGACGGCGACGAGGTTCTTCCGATGCGGGGTTGCCCCGTCGACCCGGTCGAGCATTTGTCCGAGCATCGCGTAGTAGTTAGCGAAGTCAATCGCCTCCGACACTTCTGGATCACCTTGATCGAGCGTCTTGCCGCACTCTGACCCCATCACTTCGAGCAACTCGGCTCGACGCGCTTCGAGCCGTTCGCCGGCGCGGTAGAGGATGCGCCCGCGTTCGTCGGGACCGAGAGCCTGCCAGTTTTTCGCGGCGGAAACACCGGTCGCAAGCACGGCGTCGAGACGCTGCCCGTCATCGATCATCGACGATTCGACGACGTCCACACCGAGCGTCGATGCGACCATGCGTCCCGCAATTTCGCGGCCCCACGCCCGGTTACCGGGCAGGTCCGGATCGGTGTCCGACGTGTTGTGGAATTCGCCGCGTGCGCCGGCCTCGACTAACCGGTCGATGCGCGCCTCGACGCCCGCGGCGTCGAAGAAGTTGCGATCCTGT
>QIRE01000037.1_pt1 | contig 46486 bp, 32 predicted proteins | sample 2940141 | NCBI WGS metagenome assembly QIRE01 (sample SAMN09273532, study PRJNA473421) | Gut metagenome, whole genome shotgun sequencing project. | isolation source: gut tissue | host: Folsomia candida VU population | place: Netherlands: Amsterdam | collected 2016-03-06 | reverse complement strand
AAAACATGGGAAACGCACCCTATGCCCAAGCCCTTTGCAAAGTAAAGTCTTGCCGCTGCCTCGCCGTTTGGGCGGAATTTGACCCATGAATTCGCGCAAAAGGCGAAACCCTGCCGATTCGGCGGGATTGGCCCGGTGCAGGATGTTCCTGTGCCGCCCAGCATGGTTACCTGCATCATACTGTAACAGCATGGGTCTTGTCATGGGTCTGTTTTTGAATACGAAATTCCTGGCTGCGGCTGTTTTTTCGGGGTTGTCGATGCCGGGGGTGGCGGCAGCCGCCAGCTGCATCGACGGCGGGGCCGTCCTGTGCGCGGATGACGATGTGTTTCTGCTGGGGCGGGCTGAAATTCAGGGGCGGGTCGATGCCTCGGCCGTCGGATTGGGCACGGATGAGCCGTTCACACTGGATTTCACCGCATGGGATGTGGCCGATGGCAGCATTCAGGGCGAAGCCGTCCGGGCCACGTTGGACATGGATCAAAGCGGCAATACCGTTGCGGATTACGGGCTGGATTATGTCTATGAGGGGGTGCCCGACAATGCCGTCGGCCCGGTGGGTGATGGCTTTGGCGGCGTCGCGACCCTGCTGCCGGATCCGGATGGATTCGGGCAGATCATCAACGATTTCTCATTGTCCTTTCTGCGTCTGGACATCGCCGCGCTGGCCGGCGCTTTGTGGAGCGCGGATGGCGTTCCCGGTCCGCAAGTCAACGATCTGACAGCAGAATTCGGGTTTCTGGGGCTGCTGCGCGATCCTGATGAGCCGGAATATTACGACATCGACACGGATCAGCGGGTGGTTCTGACGGCGAAAAATTTTGATCTGCTGCGCTTTACATGGTCAGATGGCGCGGGCGCCGAGCAGACCCGGGATCTGACATTTGCCGGTTCGGCACCGGCTGTGCCATTGCCGATGTCGGGGCTGATGCTGGGATGTGGGGTGCTGGCACTGGCGCTGTACCGCAGGCGAAATGTTGCGTCGTAATGCAACTGCAACGTGCGCACAGGTAGGGATAGATTAACCTATAGTTAAGATGTTGTTCAGGATTTCAACGCGCCGCTGCGATCTGCATTTTGCACATCCCCGGCCGGTCCGAGGAACCCGCCATGAACGACATTTTCCAGAACCACATCCCCGGTCTTGAAAGCCCCGCGATCCAGCTGGGCGCCGTTGCCCCGGCAGATGGGCAGGATCTGGCATTCGTGTCCCGCGCCATCGCAGTGGGCGGCGAGGGTTTTGTCCGCGTCACCACCGTGACCGGCCACGAAGGGCGTATCTTCATTGTGCCCGGCGCCCCCTTTCCGATCCGTGTTCGCCGGGTCTGGGCCACGGGCACCACAGCCACCGATATCGTCGCCCTCGCATGATGTTCCGACATGGCGTGGGCTATGTGCCCCGCCTCACGCGGCGGGTGGCGTTGCCATCCGCGCATGAGGTCGTGTTGTTCGCTGCCGGGCATCCCATGCTGGGCAAAGCGTCGGGGCATGGGACCCTGACGATCCAGATCGCGGCCCCCGCGCTTCATGCCGGGACGCATCAGATCGCGATTGCCAGTCTGGCCGGGGGGCCGGTCTGTCTGGTGGCGCCGGCGCTGCGTCATGATGCGGGCGCAGGCACCCTGACCGTCACGCCGGGCCTGTGGGCGGCGGATATGGTCTATGGCGCGGCGTCGGTGCAAACCGGCTGGCTGGCCAATGATGCGCCGCTGGCCCAGACCGGGGCGGTTCTGACCCTTGGGGCGCAACATGCGGGCCAGGCCATCCGTCACAGCGAAACCGTGGCCCAAGGCGGGCTTCAGGCGGTTGGGCTGTCGGCGGTCTTTGACGTGCCGGGCCATGTCGACCCGGAGCCTGAACCCGGCGCATTCGCGCTGCGCATGACACCTGACGCCATGCTCGAGGCCGAACTGGCCAATGCGAAACCGGTCACGGTGACCATCACCGAACCTGCCGACCGGGCGGGCAGCTATACGCTGAACCCGGCGGCGCTGACGCAGGGACCGGTCTGTCTGATCGCACCCCGTCTGGAAGGCACGACCGTCGCAGGTCAGGAATTGCGGCTGATCACGGGGCTGTGGACGCATGACCTGACGACCGCGCCGATCACCATAACGCGCGAATGGCGCCGCGATGGCACGGCCTTTGCCCATTCAGGTGCCTCATTGATCCTGACCGAGGCCGATCAGGGTCACACGATCACCTGTTCCGAAGCCGCCCGTGACGGGCATGGCACGACGACGGCAACGACTGTGGCCCGCTATGTCCCGCAACCGGGCGAGACGCCCGACAGCTTTACCGCGACAGACGGGACCGAGATCCGCAGTTATGTTGGGGAAAGCGGGGTGGCATGGCTGTCACCGCTGACAGGTCTGGCCGCCGTCATTCAGAACGGTCGCCTGCGCACCTCGGCCGCGAACCTGTATAACATCGTCGCGCGCAATCAGACCCTGCCCGCCAATCAGTTTGTCGAAGCCATCATGGTGATCGGATCGACCCCGTCGGACAGCGGTGTCGGGCTGGTTCTGCGCGGGGACGCCAGCAGCCGCACCGGCTATTTCGTGCGCCGCAACGCAACCACCTGGAGCGTTGGCGCGCTGGTCAATGGCAGCGTGGTAGGCGCGGTCACGGATACCGTTGCCTATCCCGCAGGGACCGAGCTTGTCGTCCGCCTTGAGGTGCGCAACAGCGCCGATCTGCGGCTGATCGTGAACGGCACCCCCATCCGCACGCTGACGCATGGCACGGCCATCGCTTCTGGTCGGCCCGGTATCCTGATCCGGGGCAACGTGGCGTCAGGCGCAAGCAGTGAGCTGACCCAATTCCACGCAGGAGCTTTGGCATGAAGTTCGGTTTCAACATTCCCGAAGGCAATCTTGTTGATCTGACCGTTGCGCAGGATGGGCATTCGGCCTCGGCGCGGATCGAACGGTGGGGGCAGGCGCATGTCGTCCGCTCGGCCAGGTCGGGGCGGGTGAATACGCTGCCGCTGGCCATCGCCACGACGCCGCAGGGGGCGCTGCGCGCGCGCGCCGATGGCACGACGCTGGACCTGCGCCAGCATAAGGCGGCTGGCAACTTTGTGGCCATGCTGGACGATGGGCGCAAGATGATGGTCGAGACCACGCCCCGCCAGCAGAAAGACGGTTTCAGCGCGGGCGAATATTACTGGCTGCCGGTCAACCCATCCACCGGCAAGATGGTGTTCCAGCCGGGCCGCAATCACCTGACGCTGCATTTTTCGGGCCGGACCGGGGCCTATACCCGCGCGATGGTCGCGACCGAGGCGAACGTATCCGCCGCCACCGTCACGCTCGACTGGCTGCGCGTCAATCCGCAATACGGCACCCAGACCAAACCCTTGGCCGAGGATGTGGCGGATGTTCTGCTGCCGCATGGTCAGCCCTCTGACAAGCTGTCGCTGTGGCTGCTGTTCGAACGCGGCTATACCTATACGCAGTTCGGTGTGAAACGGTTCATGCGCGGGCAAAGTCCGCTGCACCCGTTGCTGTTTGGGGCCTGGGGCACCGGCGCAAAGCCCAAGACCCAGCAGGTGATCCAGTTCACCGGCTCAACGCCAGAGCATGTCGTTTTTCAGGATCTTCATTTCGAAGAAACCTTCTACTGGCTGGGCGGGCGCGGGCTGATCTGTGACGGCACCGTCCATAATGGCGAAACCCCCATTCAGAACATGGATTCCGTCACCTTCCGCGACACCAAGTTTCTGGATGTCTGGCACGATGCCCCTGTCATGAAAAGCGATGGCACGCCCTTTGTCTTTGACGAAGGCACCGGCCCGCGTTGGGACGCGTTCAACAACCGCATGTCCAGCATCTATGGCGGCAACACGCAGGGCATGTTCTTTGACGGCGTGCTGTTTGATGTGGGCGGCTATAACCCGGACTATGATTACAATCAGGCGGCCGACAAGCCGCATCCGCCCAGCATGTTCAGCCATTGCGCCTATATCGCGGCAAGCTGCCGGGATGTGATGGCGCGCGAGACGATCTTTGCGCGTGGGGCATCGAAGGGCTTCGACCTTCGCCCCGGTGGTTACGGCATCGACTGTGTGATGATCGACAATGAAATTCCAATGCCCTCACTGGGCGGGAATTACGGTGATTCAGGTCCGGTCGGCGAATACACGATGTTTCTGGGGAACGTCGTGACCGTCGCAGGCCACAAGCGGATCGCAGGCGGCACCGGCTATAATACGGGTGCCGGGGCTTACGATTGGGGCATCGAGGCGATTGGCCGTGAAGGGGCGCTGATCGACAATATCTGCGCCCATCGCAGCGATCCCAACGACCCTGCGGATCAGGCCAAACGGCCCACGGCGCGGTCAAGCTATCGGTCAAGCACCCATATTCCCCTGTTCGACAATACCATCGAATACAGATGGGGAAACGCGGGCACCGTGCAGGGCGATCAGCGGACGGACGGCTTGAACCCTGCCACACTGGACCAGACGACGGTGCAGAAATTCGCCGATCAGAAACGGGCCACGACCGGATCGAAACTTGCCGATTTCTACGCCTATATCCGCGAGCAGCGCCCGGCAGAGGCCACACGCGCGATCCTGCAATTCTTCCGGCAGGGCTTTGGCACCTATGTCGCCCCGCGCGCTGCTGCGGCGACGGTGACGTTTCAGCCTGACTGGCGGGCCGAAGGCTCTCGGTGGGATAACCGTCTGAACTGGACCACCGGCGATGTGCCGGGGGTGGCGCATAACGACACGGTCAGTCTGCTGGGCCATGATCTGAAATTCGGCAACCATGTTGCGCAGATCGCCTCGCTGACCAGCGCGGGCGGGGCGCTGGATGTGGTGTCGGGCAAGCTGACCATCAGCGCCGCAGCCGACCCGCTGACCGCGCAGGTGCGCAATTGCGGGCAATTGTGGGTCGGTGCGATGGCCCCCGGTGCGGTGCTGAAAACCGAAACCGCAGGCCGGGTTGTCTTTACCGCCCCCGCATCGGGCCATGATCTGACCGTCGCGGGCAACCAGTCCGAGGTGGTGCTGGGCGCCACCCATACCATCGCGGCGGGCAAGCTGCTGGATCTGCGCAGCGGGCGCAGCTTTGTGGGCTGGGATGGCACCGGCAATGCCAACCTGACCCTGAACGGCAGCCTGCGCATGGCTGCCAGCATGACGATTGAAACCTCAGGCTGGAACAGCCGGATGAAGCCCGGCAGCACGATCCGGGGTGAAACCAGCGGCTTCCGTGCGACCGTGGAATGGGTCGAACATGTGAACCGCTATCCCGATCTGTTTCACATCCACCTGCGTGATCCGATCGGCGTGCCTGCGGCGGGTGAGGTGTTCACCGCCGATGCCGTCTATTCGCCGAAGACATCTTCATCGAAGATGTTCGATCCTGCGGCACATGACCATGACGATCCGGAATGGAACCCGACGGTCATCCCGACCGGCACGATCAACCGCATCGTCAGCGTGGCGATGCCCCGGATCGCGCCGTTCGTGTCGGGGATTTACGGCGCGGGCAACCCGAGCGTTGCGCCATCGGTCGCGCTGTCGGGACCGCTGGTCCTGAACCTGACCGGGGTTGCGGCGGGCACCATCCCGCTGATCAGCGCAGCCATCACCGGCACCTTCTCAGGCGTGACGGCAACCGGGCTGGCCGCCAATCTGGATGCCACGGTCCGGGTGGCCGCAGACGGGGTGACCCTGACCGTGGCCGCAGGAACGGGGCGGGTGACCCTGACGACGGTTCCAAGCGAACCGTCGACCCCGGCCTTGCCGCGCGTGTCGGTGACGGGCGGGCAGATCACCTCTTTCAGCCGCGGCGGCGTCAATTACATCGAGATCCGCTTTGGCCAGTCGGGCAGCTTCACCGTTGCCGAAACCGTGGCATGGCATCGCCGGGCACTGGCGGCGGGCGGGGGCACGGGGGGGCGATCTGAACGCGATACCGTCATGCCCGGCGCAGGCGGCGCAGGCGGGTTCGCGCAGGTGCTGGATACGGCGCTTGCCGCAGGGACGTATGCGGTGACCGTGGGCGCGGGCGCGCCCGGCTATTCCACCGGGGTCATTGGGCAGGCCAATGGCGCCAACAGCCGTCTGACCGGGCCGGGCATTGATCTGACCCTGACAGGGGGCGGATCGGGCGGCTCCTACAAGACCGGCGCCAATTTTGAGATCGGCACCCTGACGGGGCTGCCCGGTGGATCGGGCGGTGGCGGGCGGGCGACCTCGGGCGGGGGGATGACGGGCGGTGCCGGCGTGGCCGGTCAGGGCCATCAGGGCGGCGTCGGCAATGGCAGCGCGGTGTCCTCGGCCGGCGGATCGGGCGGTGCCGGTGGGGTCGGCGGCAATGGCGGCTCGGCGCCCAGCACCGGCGGCCCTGCCGGGGCAGGGGTGGTACTGGACTGGATCGCCACCCCGCGCACGGTCTGCGCGGGCGAGAGGGGTTTGGTGGGCGCTGACAAGGGGGCCTCATCCCTGGCGCGGGATTATGGCTCCGGGTCGCGCGGGGCGGTGAACGGGGCGGTCGGCAAGGGGGGCGACGGTTTTTTGTTCGTCGTGCTGCGCGCCGATCAGGCCGATGTCGTGGCCGCCTGACTTGGCCCGCATCCGCAGTGGTTCGACCTGATCCCCCGGTGGCCCCGCGCTGCCGGGGGTTTTGCGTTGTGCCGTGCCGCCACGGCCAGGCTGATGCGTGCGGCGCCGAAACCTAATTATTTGACAAGAAACCGACGCATCATTTTTATACGTTTCATCACACCTGCCTCAATGGGCGCGCGGAAATTCGCCAGCCGCCTTGCGTGGCAGCACCGCTGCGGCTAGGCGGAAGACTGTGCCTTACCGATCGCCTGTCTCATGTGGCCGGGGGCCAAGGGAAAAGGTGGCATGTGTTTGTAACCGGATCAGCGGGCGATGTTGCCCGCAAGGGGCATGAACGACGCGGGACGGCCGCCGGGGTGGCGATGCAGCAGCCACGCCTGTGCCACGCCCGTCTGTGCCGCAGCCAAAAGAGGCCGGCATGTTGATTGCCTATGTCGCCATGCTGATCTGGCCCGGCGTGATCTTCTGGTTGTTTTCAAAACGTGCGCCGGCCTCGGCGGTGGCGATTTCGATCATCGGCGGTTATCTGCTGCTGCCGCGCAATGTGGCGATCAACCTGCCGGGGGTGCCGACGCTGGACAAGGATTCCATCGCCGGGCTGGTGACGGCGCTGGCGGCGGCGGCGATGGTCAAAGGCCCGGTTCTGCGCGGGCTGGCACCGGGCATGGTGCTGCCGGGGATGATCCCGCGCAACCGGGCGGTGCAGCTGTTGCTGCTGGGATTGTTCGTCAGCACCATTGGCATGGTCATGACCAATGGCGATGTCCTGCGCTATGGGCCGAAAACGCTGATGGCAATGCGCCCCTATGACATCGCTTCGATGCTTGGCAACACGTTGTTCGCGCTGTTGCCATTCCTGCTGGCGCGGAAATATCTGGCCCACCCGCAGGCCCATACGAAACTGCTGGTGGTGCTGGCGGCCTCGGGGCTGCTGTATTCGCTGGCCGCCGTATACGAGGTGCGGATGTCGCCGCGCCTCAGCGCCAATATCTATGGCTATTTCCCGCATGACTGGCGCCAGCATCTGCGCGCCGGAGGGTTCAGGCCGGTGGTGTTCCTGCAACACGGGCTGTGGCTGGCGATTTTCCTGTGCGGGGCGTTTCTGGCCACGCTGACCCTGTGGCGGCGCGGTGAGGGGCCGAACCGGTCGCGCTGGCTGCTGGCGTCGATATGGATGTTCCTGACGCTGGCGGTGTCCAAGGGCGTGGGCGCGCTTGGCATCGGGATTGTTCTGGGCGCGGCGGTGCTGTTTCTGCCATTGCGCTTGCAGGTTCTGGGGGCGGCGGCGCTGGCGGCGATCGTGCTGACCTATCCGACGATGCGCGGCACCGGGCTGATCCCGATGACCACGATCGTCAACATTGCCCACAGCGTCGATGCCGAACGCGCCGGTTCGTTGCAATACCGGCTGACAAACGAAGATATCCTGCTGGACAAGGCCAATCAGCGCCCGCTGTTCGGATGGGGGACATGGGCGCGCAACCGGGTCTTTGATGCCGAAGGCAAAGATGTCAGCGTGACCGACGGCTATTGGATCATCCGCATCGGCATGGGCGGCTGGATCGGCTATCTGGCGACGATGGGGCTGCTGACGGTGCCGCTGATCCTGTCGGGCCTGCGCTGGCGGCGGATGGGGATGACGGTCGCCTCGGCGGGGCTTGGCTTTGCGCTGACGGCGAACCTGATCGACCTGATCCCGAATGCCACCCTGACCCCGGTGACATGGCTGCTGGCGGGCGCGCTGGCCGGACGGCTTGAGCTGGGCCGGGTGACCGAGGCAGCCACCATCCCCGACCCCACCGATGCCCTGCCGGAACGGCGCAGCCCCTATAGCCGCCAGACCCGACGACATCCGCCGAAATCCCAGTCCGGCCTTCATGCAGTGGTGCGATCATGACCGAAAACCTTGTGCTGGCCGATCCGGTCATTGACGCCGTGGCGATTGGACGTAACGAAGGCGAACGCCTGATCCGCTGTCTGGACAGTCTGGCGGCGGCAGGGTTCCGCCATGTCGTCTATGTCGATTCAGGGTCCACCGATGGCAGTCTGGCGGCGGCCCGCGCGCGTGGTGCGATCGTTGTGGAACTGGACCTGTCGCAGCCCTTCACCGCCGCACGGGCGCGCAATGCCGGTGTTGCGGCGCTGTCTGAGGCGGCGTCTGCCCCCGATTACATTCAGTTCATCGACGGCGATTGCGCCCTTGATCCGGGCTGGCTGCCGCTGGCCTCGGGCTTTTTGCGGGACAATCCGACGGTTGGCGTGGCCTGTGGGCGGCGGCGGGAAACCGCGCCTGACGCCTCGGTCTATAACCGGCTGATCGACCGTGAATGGGACACGCCCTTGGGGCAGGCCCGGTCCTGTGGCGGTGACGCGCTGATGCGCGCGGGTGCCTTTGCCGCGGTCGGCGGGTTCAACCCGACCCTGATCGCGGGCGAAGAGCCCGAGCTGTGTGTTCGTCTGCGGGCGGCGGGCTGGCAGGTCTGGCGTCTGGACGCCGAGATGACGCGCCACGACGCCGCCATCACCCGTTTCGGCCAGTGGTGGCGGCGCACCCGTCGCGCAGGCCATGCCTTTGCCGAGGGTGCGGCCCTGCATGGCACCCCGCCGGAACGCCACAATATCGCCCCGACCCGCCGGGCGGTCATCTGGGGATTGGCCCTGCCGGTATTCGCCATCCTGTGCGGGCTGTTGATCCACCCGATATTTCTGCTGCTGTTGCTGGCCTTTCCGGCGCAGGCGATGCGGCTGTGGTGGCGCGACGGCGATGCGGCACGCGCGGGCTTTCTGACCCTGGGCCGTATCCCCGAGGCGCTTGGCGTGGCCGAATACTGGCTGAAACGGCTGACCGGGCGTGGCGGCCGGCTGATCGAATATAAATGACCCCGGCTCTGATGCAGCGCCTAATGCAGCAGTGACACGCCCTGCCAACTGCCGGTGACGATGGGCGCTGCCGCCATGGAAAGTCGGCAGAACTCGGCCACAAGGGTCCAGTTCAGCGCCAGGGCAAGGGCTGCAAAACACAGGCCTATGACAGAGAACATCGCATCCCGGCGCAGATCGGTGCCCTTGTAGCGATGCAGATAATATTGCTGCAACGGATAGATACCGATGATCAGCAGCCCTTGCACCAGCAACACACCCAGCAGACCCAAAAGCCAGAACCCGCCCAGCAACAGGGCAAAATTCAGGATGCCGGTCACAAGCGTCAGATGTGAAAAGCGCCGCGAATCGCCTTCGGCCAGCAGCAGGTTGGTGTTTCCGATGGTCAGCGCGCCGGGCAGCTGCATCAGCGCAAGGATCACCAGCATCGGTCCGGCCGCCTCATAGCGCGGATCGTAAAGCCAGCCGATCAGCGGCACCCCAAGCACGGCCACGGTGCCAAACAGCAGCATCATGCCGCCGGTCAGCAGATCGCGCGCCCGGCCGATCTTGCGCTGATTGGCGACGCTTTCCGAAGGCCGGACCTCGCGGTAAAGCGGGAACAGAATCCGTGTCGCGACGGTGCGGCCCAGCATCAGCGGAAAGGTCGCCATGAAAAAGGCGATGTTATAGATGCCAAGATCGCCAAAGCTGATCAATCGCCCCAGCAACAGCTTGTCGCCCTGCGTGATGAAAAATCCCATCAGCGTGCTGACAAAGATAAAGCGGCCAAAGCTCATCAGATCGCGTGCCGCAGACGGATCCCACCGCAGGCGATTGGGGACGCCGGGCATGAACAGATGGCTGGCCACAACACCGATCAGGCTGCTGACCAGACTGCCCACTACCAGCGACCAGACCGAGGGCCAGATCAGCGCCAGCCCGATCATCGCCACCAGCCCCGCCACCTGCGCCACCAATGAGATCACGGTCTGCCGGCCGATCCGGATATTGCGATCCGCCACCGCCGTCTTGGTCGAGATAAAGCCCGCAATCAGCGCGTTGATGCCCACCACCGGCAACAGCCACATGATCTGCGGATCGCCATAGAATTTGGCCAGCGGCCATGCCAGCGCGCAAGAGGCAAGCCACAAGACCACCCCGCGGCCGATCTGGATGATCCAGGCCGTGTTCAGGAATGCCGGGTCCTCGCCACGCTTGTTCTGGATGATCGAAGGGCGGATGCCGATGTCGGAAAACATCTGCAACCCGGTCATGAAGGTATGGATCAGCGCCATCAGGCCAAAGGCCTCGGGGAACAGCAATCGCGTCAGGATCAGGTTAGAGGCCAGACGCAGCATCTGCGCCCCCCCGGTTCCACCCAGACTGATCAGGGCCCCACGCAACGCCCGGCTGCGCAGCCCCTCGCCGTTAAGATTTCGGGAAATGCGTTTGATCAAGACAGGGAAACCGGAACAGACAAAGGGATCACCGGAACGGAGTATCCCGTTCTTGCACAGGCGTCACCCCCCGGCATCCAGATGGGGTAGAATTTCAGCCTCGGATCGTGCATCGTTTGGGTGTAATTTATCTATTGTAAACCTCTTTGCCTCACTCTGGGCCGGGCAACTTGGAAGGACGTTGGTTTGCAACAGGATTCGGCTCCTATTCTTATCGTGTATGGTGCGTTGCGTTCTGGCACGACCCTGCTGCGACTGATGCTGCATGGGCATGACCACATGATCTGCCCCGGTGAGGCTGATTTTCTGGTGGACTTCCTGCGTCAGGATTCATCCGGGCAATGGCATCTGAAACACCAGGCCCTGCAGGATGACCGCATTTATCGCGCCAGCGGGGCCGTATGCGACCCCTCTCTGCCTGCCGTTGCGGCAGTCAGGGCCATGGCGGAAATGATGCGCGGGGACCGCGACAAGGTGCTTGTCATCATGCTGCACCGTCATCTGCGCCGGGCGCTGGATGTTTTTCCCGATGCGCGCGTCGTGCATATGCTGCGTGATCCCCGCGATGTTGCCCATTCCTCGATCGGGATGGGCTGGGCCGGCACGACCTTTCATGGCATCGATCACTGGATCCACACCGAAGATGAATGGGACAGGACCGTCGCTGACGGCCCGGCCTTTACCGCGATGCAGCTGCGATATGAAGAATTGATCCAGCAGCCCGAACATGAACTGACCCGGCTGACCACATTTGCCGGTCTGTCCTATCAGGCGAACATGCTGCGCTATCCGGAATGGTCAACCTATGCGCTGCCGGACCGCAAGCTGATGGAACAATGGCGCCGCAAGCAATCCCGGCAAGAGGTGTCGCTGGTCGAGGGCAAGATCGGCGACAGGTTGGCGGCCTGCGGCTATGCGCCAAGCGGCTTTGGCGCGACATCCCCCGGCAAGGCCCAGAAACTGCGGCTGGCGATTGTGAACCGCAGTGCAATCTGGGCGGAAAAGAGGCGGCGCTTTGGTTTGCTGGACCCGGCTCTGGTCGGCCTTGCGCGCAGGCTGAACATGCCGGGCCTAGGCCGCAAGGCCCAAAGACGCATCGACATCGCGACCATCGCCCATCTGAAATAGGCCCGCACGCCCCCGCGCAGGCTTGCCGCTGCTATGAGGACCGGGGGCCGAAAAAATGCTGGATGCGCTGCCGTTTCAGTTCAGGCTCAATCGCCGGATCATAGCCTGTCTGGCGCTGCTCTATCAGCTGTTTCCAGGGATAGGCATCGGTGCGCTGCTGCATCCGCGCAACATGGTCATCCAATGTGCGGATGAACCGGGCGGGGTTGCCTGCGACCACCGAATTGGGCGGAACGTCCTTGCTGATGACCGCGCCCGCCCCGACGATGGCGCGCGGGCCGATCGTCACACCGGGCAGAATAATCGCGCTACGCCCGATAAAGACATCATCCTTGATGATGACCGGCCCCACCGCATCCAGCTTAATGCCATAGGCGCGGTTCATCATATTGACGCTGCCATCATGCCCCGAAATCCAGGCGCCGGCTATTCTGACATTGCTGCCAATCGACACATAGGCAGGATCCGTAAAAATGGTATCGGGCAGGATGAAGCAATGTTCACCGATGCTCTGAAACCCACCATGTTTCCTAAGATAGGCAGTCCAGTCCGCCGCGCTTGGCTTGGCGATCCGGCGCCACAGACCAACGCTTTTCCCATGCTGCAAGGCACGCTTCTGCACATAGCGGATTATGAAATTGCGTATGCTCATGAGCTGCCTTGGCTTTTGGGGAAATAGTTGCCTATGCCGCGCCGCTTTCCACTGCATCGGCCATGCCCTGACCGTGACGATAACCGTTCAGCACCACACCCAGCACATTGGTGTATTCGCCGACCTCGCTTTCACAGCTGTCGAAATCACCATAGCGCGTCTGATCGGCGCGGACCAGAATCAGCGCGCAATCCACATGTTGCAGAAAGGCGCGGGCATCGTCGCCGATCAGGATCGAGGGCAGGTCAAAAATCATCAGGTCGGGCTGATAGCTGGCCTGAATATCGTCCAGCGTATTGCGCGTGGTATCCGCCATCAGCAGACGCGTCGGGTCGGTATCGGGAACGCCTGACAGAGCCAGCGCCAGATTGGGCCCGATCCGGCAGGCGTGATCTGCAAAGCTGCGTTCGCCACGCAGCAGCGGCGTGATCGAGGGGGGCTGCGCAACGCCCAGCTTTTGCCCCACCGTCGGCGCGCGCAGGTCGAAATCCAGCAGCATCGTGCGCAGTTCCGGCTGCCTGCCAAGCGCCAGTGCCAGGTTCACCGCCGCGGTCGATTTCCCCGACTGCGGCAGCGGGGATGTGATCGCCAGCCGCCGCCAGCCGTTCTGGCGCATCTGATACAGGATCTTGGTGCGCAACACGTCAAATGGCGCCGATTCGCCTGATGCATTCTGCGACAGGATCCGTTCCTGAATCAGCGTCTCACGCTCGGGGGTGATTTCGGGCAGGGCCTGCCACAGATCACCATGAGCGGGCAGCGGAGTGTCCGCGATAACCGCCGCAGCCGCCGGTGCCGGCGCGGTCACCGGGGATGATGCAGGCGGGGTCTGGCCAGATTCGGTCTCGCGCTTTTTGCGGGCGATCTCGATGGCGGCTTGCAGCTTTTCCATGAACTCTCCGGGTCAGCAGGCGGCGTGGATACGAAATGGGACGAACAGGCGGCGATCAGCCCAGACCAAAGCGGCCCAGCACCTTCTGCGCCATGATATCCAGCGGCATGTAATGTGTATGAACCGCCCACAGGCTAAGCGGAATGATGGTCAGCACCGCAAGGGTCGCGGCCAGCATCACGACCTGACGGCGGCGGCGTTCGTGCCGCCCTTCGATGAACGGAATGACGGCCAGCGGCGTGATCTGAAAGCGCGACCGCAATTCGGCCGGACGACGGATGGTGCTGTTCAGCAGTTCGAACAGGGCGAACAGACCGCCCGCCAGCCCCAGCCCAAGACCGACACCCGCAGCCGCGATCTTTTTGCGGTTCGGACCTGACGGCAGACTGGGCACGTTCGCGGCCTCGATCACGGTGATGCGCTGCCCATGGGACGATGCCTCGATCCGTTCGGCGGTGCGCGCCTCGCCCAGACTGGCGACGGCGGCGTTATAGCGGGCCTGGATATTGGCCTGATCCCGTTCCAGCGCGCCAAGTGCGATGGCATTGGTCGCGGTGGCGGTGATCGATTCCGACAAGGCTTCCATCTCGCGGGCGGCCTGCGCGCCTTCGGTGGTCATCCCGGCAATGCGGCTGTCGATCTGCGCCAGGTTCAGGTCCAGCGTCGAGTTGCCCGTCAGCGACTGGCTGGGCGTGCCTGCGGGCGCGGCAGCGGCGGCGGCGGCCCGTTCGGCAGTGGCGATCCGGTTGCGCAGCGACTGCACGCGGGGGCTGCCATCGGCATAGATGCCCAAAACGCTGCCCAGTTCGGCCTTCAGCGCGGCCAGTTGCTGGGCTTCGGGGGTCTGGGGGGCGGTGGTGGTGGTGATGCTGCCGGTCTGTTCGAACATCCGCACCATTTCCGTGCGCTGTGCCTGCAACATCGCCATATCGCTTTCCAGTCGCGAGACGCGTTCCTGCAACAGCGACTGACGGTCCTGCTGATAGCGCAGGTTTTCGGGCAGGGCATTGGCGTTCTGGCGTTTGAATTCCAGAATGCGGGCGTTCTGCTGGTCCAGATCCTGGCCAAGACGTTCGACCTCTTGCTGGAAGAAGTTCAGCCGGTCTTCGGCGATGCCGACGCGGTTGCGGGTGCTGGAGCCAAGGATAAGGGTGGTGTATTCATTGACCACGCCCGCCGCGATGCGGGGGCTGGTCGAGGTAAAGCCCACCGTCATCATCGTGGCCTGATCGCGCCCCGCGGTGCGCCGGATCGCGGTTTGGGCAACCATCTGCGCCACCTTTTCATCGGCGCTCAGCGTGCTTGAAACGCCAAAGACATTCAGCTTGTTGGCCACGTCGATCAGGTTGGCGCGGGTCATCAGCTGCTGTTCGATCACTTCCAGCATCTCGGATGAGGGGGCCGCATCGGTGTCGCGCCCCTCGGTGATCTGGGCGCCTTCGACCAGCAGCCGGGCGCCGGTGTAATAGGTGGCAGGCGCGCGCACCGCCCATACGGCGCCAAAGACCGTGCAGATGATCAGCAAGGCCAGCATCAGGGGCAGGCGGCGCAACAGCAGCGACCAATAGAAACGCAGATCAATCATGGAACGTCCCGCCGGGCCTCTTTGTCGGGGGCGGAGCCATCGGCCGCCGGTTTGTCATGGGATTTGTCTTGCGGTTTTTCATGGGCCAGAACCAGCCGCGCGGGGCGGCCTTCAAACCCCGGCTCGGGCGCGGCGATCAGCACCAGCCCGTCCGCGATCAGTTCGTCAATTGTGGCGGCGGTCACGACCTTGCTGCCTTCGGCGGCGGCATAGACCAGTCCCAGATCCGCAATCTTGTTGATCATCCGCGGCACGCCGCGCGCCTCGGTATGGATGCGGGCGCAGGCGGCGCTGTCGATTTCATCGCCCGACCCGCCTGCCACGCACAGCCGGTGGCGGATATAGGCGGCGCTGGCATCGGCATCGAAGCTGCCCAGATGATAGGTCGCGCTGACCCGTTGGGCAAACTGGCGCAGTTCGGGGCGCAGGATGATGTCGCGCAGTTCGGGCTGACCCAGCAACACCAGTTGCAGCAATTCGTCGGTGCCGGAATTGATGTTGGTCAGCATCCGCAGCTCTTCCAGGGTGTCGGCCCCCAGATTCTGCGCCTCATCGAAGATCAGCACGACCAGCTTGCCCGCCGCATATTCGGCCAGGACGAAATCCTGGAATGTCTGGAACAGCTGGACATAATCGGCATCGCGCGGGGTTGCGATGTCAAAGGCATTCAGGATCCAGCGCAAGAGATCACCCCGGTCGCCCCGCGCGTTCGAGATTAATCCGATGCGCATCGAGGCATCGGCCCGGCGCAGCAGCGCCTGAATCAGCGTTGTCTTGCCTGCGCCCACTTCACCCGTGACGACGGTCAGGGGGGCGCGGCTCATCAGCCCATATTCAAGAACGGCGAAAGCCTTGCGATGCCGGCTGGACCAGAACAGCATGTCCGGGTCTGGCAGGATCGAAAAGGGGCGGGCCGAGAAGCCGTAATGGTCTAGGTAGAACTGGCTCACCCTGAACACGCATCCGCAAAAACTATACGCCTCACTTATAGCCCGCAAAGCCCCGATTGGCCAGCCTGAGCGCCGGGCACCGGCGCAAAAGCACCGGAAATTGATATATAAATTTGCAGGCCGGGGGCGGGGGGCAGGGCTTGCACAACCTGCAACTGCATGATTGCGCGTCAGTTTTCAGCCGCAACGTGCTGCACTGCGGCATGAATGTGCGGATCGCAGAAAAATTTAATAAAATGTTAACGTCGGTCATTCTGCTTTCGTCATCGGTATGCTAGCTTCGGTCTGTTCCCGAATGCGCCTTGCAGATTGCGTCCCCGACCATCCGCCAGGCACGGCAATTGTAGATTTCAGTATGTCGTCAGCCGTCCCTGTCAGGCCGGCCGAAGATCGGAGTAGTGCAGAGTGTTTCAGTCGCGGGCACATGGTTTCAAACCCGATCTGGTGGCCGAGCAGCCGCACGTTATGCTGCCGCTGCAAGACCTCAGCAAACAGCAGCCTCTTGTCCGCAGCGGGCTTTACCGCAATGTCGGCAAGCGTATTTTCGAAGTCACGCTGGTGATGCTGACCATGCCGGTGGTGGCGCCGCTGGTGCTGTTGATTGCGGCGCTGGTGGCCTGTGACGGGCACTCGCCGTTTTTCACGCAAAAGCGAATCGGGCGAAACGGAAAGGTGTTCCGCATCTGGAAGTTGCGATCGATGGTGGTCGATGCCGAAAGCAGGCTTCAGGCCCATCTGGAATCCGACCCCAAGGCCCGCATCGAATGGCAGCAACACCAAAAATTGAAGAACGACCCCCGGATCACCCGGGTGGGCTGGATCATTCGCAAGATATCGGCCGATGAACTGCCGCAATTGCTGAATGTGCTGAACGGAACCATGTCGCTTGTGGGGCCGCGGCCGATGATGATCGGTCAGCGGCATATGTATGCGGGGCGCGCCTATCGCCAGCTAAAGCCAGGTATCACCGGTTTGTGGCAAATTTCGGCACGAAATGAGTCGGAATTTGTCGCAAGAGTGCGCTATGATGATGAATATCACCGCATTCTGTCTTTCGGGACGGATCTGCGGATCCTGGCCCGGACGGTTCTCGTGGTTTTGCGCGGCACCGGCTACTGAGGCTGTCACCTGTTGTTTGGGGCGGGCCCGGCAGAATGCCGCGCCCGTCGCGCTTTTGACGAGACGCCAATGATTTCGACAGATCTGCCCTGCACGTCCCTTCCGCTGCGCAAGGGAAAGCGAATTTTGCTGTCCACCACGCTGATCGCCATGCTGGGCCTGACGCTGGCAGGGTGCAAGACCACCGCCGAAAAGGCCGATGAATATTATCAATCCGGGCTGCAATTGTTGGAACAGGGCGATGTTGATCGCGCCACGGTCCAGTTCCGCAACGTCTTCAACATTGACGGCACGCATTACGAATCCCGCCGCAAGCTGGCCGAGGTTCTGCTAAGCCAGAACAAGGACGGCGAGGCCTACAGCCAGTATCTGCGTCTGGCCGAACAATATCCCGACGACCTCAGCACCCGGATCGCGCTGACGCGGCTGGCGCTGGAAAGCGGGCAGGGCGATGAATTCGACCGCCATCTGGCGCAGGCGATCACGCTTGAACCCGAAAACCCCGAGGTGCGGGCCCTTGATCTGGTGCGCAAATACCGTGACGCCGCGCGCGCCGACGATAACACGACCCGCGACACGCTTGCGGCCGAAGCGCAGGCAATGGTCGAAAGCCGCCCCGATGACGCGGCCCTGCTGGGCATTCTGCTGGACGCGGCCGCCCGCCGTCAGGACACCGACACCGCCGATCAGCTGACCGCGCGCCTGCTGGAAATGCAGCCCGACAACCAGTTGCGCTGGCGTCAGCGTCTGGCCCTGCTGGTGGAAAAGGGCGACCGGCCCGCGGTCGAGGCGCATCTGAAAGCCGCCGCAGCCAAGTTTCCCGACAATGACGACGCCAAGGCCGATCTGCTGCGGTTCTATCTGTCCGAACAGCGTCCCGCCGATGCCGAGGCGTTCCTGCGTCAGCTGGCCGATGCGGCGCCTGCCGATCAACCCGGCCCCCGCGTCGATCTGATCCGCTTTGTCGAGACGCAACGCGGCGCCGCTGCCGCCCGCGAAGAGCTGACCCGTTTCCGCACCGCCGAAGGTGCCGATCCGCTGATCTTCGAGGTGCTGGACGCCGGTTTTGATTACCGCGAGGGCAAACAGGCCGAGGCCATCACCCGCATCCGCGCCGTGCTGGACGGGGTGGCCGAACCCTCGGACCGGACCCGCGATGTCAAGGTGCAGCTGGCCCGGATGCTGCAGGAACAGAACGATCCCGACGCCGCCCGCGCCCAGATCAGCGAAGTTCTGGCCCAGAACCCCACCCATCCCGGCGCGCTGAAGATGCAGGCGGCATGGGATATCGACATCGACAACACAGATGACGCGGTTCTGGGGCTGCGTTCGGCGCTTGACCAGCAGCCGCAGGATGCCGAGGCGATGACGCTGATGGCCAACGCCTATTGGCGGGCGGGCGAACCGGAACTGGCGCGCGATTACCTGTCGCAGGCGGCACAGGCCTCGGGCAATGCGCCGGCGGAAACGCTGCGTCTGGCACAGGCGCTGATGGAAAACGACAGCCCCCGTCCGGCCGAAGATGCGCTGGTGGCGGCACTGCGCCGGGCGCCGGAAAACCTGGACCTGCTGGAATTGCTGGGCCGGGTCTATCTGGCAATGCCCGACCTGCCGCGCGCGCAGGGTGTGGTCACGCGCCTGCGTGAAATTGACGATGACCGCGCCGGGATCATTGCCGATCAGCTGGAACTGGGCCGGGTGGCCGCCGCCGACGGGCAAGAAGCCGCGATGGGCTATCTTCAGGATCTGGCCGGCAAGAACGGCACCGAAGGCAGCACCAGCGTGGCCGCGCGGATCGAACTGATCCGGGCACGGCTGTCATCGGGCGACAGTGACGCGGCGCTGAAAATGGCGCAGGATCTGCTGACGGAACAGCCCGACAGCCGCCCCGCCCAGATGACGCTGGCCATGACCGAGGCCGCAACCGGCGCGACCGAGGTCGCAACCACGCGTCTGAACGACATGATCGCCGCCGATCCGGCCGATATTCAGCCCTATATGGCGCTGATCCGGCTGGTCTCGCAGACCGGCACGCCCGACGCCACGATGGCGATCGTCGATCAGGGCCTGACGGCGATCCCCGACAATCCGGACCTGCTATGGACCAAATCGGGCCTGCTGGAACGCAAGGGTGATATCGACGGCGCCATCGCCATCTACGAATCCCTTTACGCGCAGAATTCGGGATCGGTCATCGTCGCCAACAACCTGGCCAGCCTGCTGGCGACATGGCGGGCCGGCGACCCCGAGGCGGTCAAGCGCGCCTCGGCCGTGGCGCGGCGCCTGAAGGATACCGATGTGCCGGCCTTCATGGACACCTATGGCTGGATCCAGCATCTGAACGGCGACAGCATGGGCGGCCTGCCCTATCTGGAAGGCGCCGCCGCCGGGCTGAGCGATGATGCCATGGTCCAGATCCATCTGGGTCTGGTTCAGGATGCCCTGGGCAAAAGCGATGTGGCCAAGGCCCAGCTGACCAAGGCGCTGGCGCTTTTGGCGCCGGATGCCGAGGGCAGTTCGGTCACGCTGGCGCGTGAGACGCTGACCCGGCTTGAGGCGCCCGCGGCGACCACGGATGCGGCAGAACCCGACACCGCGACATCGGCGCAAACCGGGGCCGCCCCGGCGAACTGATCCGGGTTCCGACCGGCCGCCCCCGCCAGACTGCGGGGGTGTGCCGCAGTTCTCCGGCTGTGATAGGATGGCGACAGGGGGTGACTTTTTTCATCCTTTTTACCATTCTTGGAAATTGAATGTGATAATCAGTACCCTGCGGGATATCGGACAGAAGGCCGCCCGCGGAATGACAGGACAAAGGGACCACAGATGAAAACCCCGCTGCGTTTCACGCTGGCAGCCATGCTGATCATGGCAATGCTGCTGCCGCTGGCCTTCTCGGGCGCCGCCATGGCGCAGGAATACCGGATCCAGACCGGCGACCGCCTGACGGTCGAGGTGCTGGAGGATTCCACGCTTAACCGCACCGTCACCGTGCTGCCGGGCGGGACGATCAACTTTCCCTATGCTGGCAGCCTGACGGTCGCCGGCTCGTCGCCCTCATCGGTCAGTGCACGCATTTCGCAGGCGCTGGCAGGGGTTCTGGCCTCGCCCCCGACCGTGTTTGTCAGCGCCTCGCCGCTGGAACAGCCCGCAGCCGCCGAAGAAGCCGATGTCGTCACCGTCTATATCATGGGTGAGGCATCGTCCCCCGGCGCCAAGGCCGTGCTGCCCGGCACCACCTTCCTGCAGGCGCTGTCGCAGGCAGGCGGGCTGACGCCCTTTGCCGCCACCAAGCGTATCCAGCTGCGCCGTGCGGCGACACCGGGTCAGGTCATCACCGTCAACTATGCCGCGATCATGCGCGGGTCGGGCATGAACGTCGATCCGGTCCTGGCCGAAGGCGATGTCATCATCGTGCCGGAACGGGGTCTGTTCGAATAATGCAAGCTCTGCCCATTCTGCGGTCGGGGTCGCTGGCGCTGCTGGTGGCGGGTCTTGCCGCCGCAGAACCGGCCCTTGCGCAAACACCCAGCCCTGCAATTGCCCCGGCGGCGACACAGGATCCGGCGGAAACGGTTGCAACGGTGCCGACCACGACGACACCCGCCACGACACCGGCCACGCCAGATATCGCGACGCCGCCATCCATGGCGCAGATGGGCCTGCCGCCCGCGGCACAGCCCGCCGCGACCGATCCCAATGCCGATGCCGATCTGGCCCGGCGCGCGACCCTGACCATCGGCCAGCAGATCGCGGTCGAGGATGGCGACGTGATCGGCATCACCCCGCTGGATCTGATGCTGCAAAGCGGATCGCGGGCAGAACAGCTGCAATTCTCGGCATCATTGCCCTTGCGGATGGGCGACCCAGATGAAGAAGATTTCGTCAGCCGGGGCGATGCGAATGCGCGGTTCTTCTATCGGCGGGGCGGCAAGAATTCGTCGATTGAAACCGAACTGTCCTATCGCCAGAACGATCTGGACGAAGACATCCTGTTCAACCCCGACACCAACCAGCTGGTGACGGTGGATGGCGGCACCGTCACCAGCCGCAGCGCCCGTTTGGGCTATGTCTTCGGCACGCAATCCAAGGTCGGCGGTGAGGTCGGGTTGCTATATGCCCGCCGCGATTATTCCGACACCACCGATGCCAGCCTGCATGACAGCGAAACCAAGGAAGGCGATATCCGCCTGTATCTGGAACCGACCGGCGGCATCCGTGCCCGCATTCTGGCCAGCGAACGCAGGGTCGATCAGGATGAGGATGGCACCGACAGCCGCACCCGGCGGCAAGGGATCGGCGCATCCATGCAGGTGGACAAGGTCACCAACCTTGATGTCGAATTGGCGCGTTCGAATATTTATCGGGAAAAGAACGACGGCACCATCGAAGAGGCCGATGGCCCGTCATGGAATGTCAGCCTGACCCGCGCACGGCCTCTGGGTGATCTGTCGCTGTCGTTTTCATCGGATCCCGGCACGGATGGGCGGCGTGAAAACCTGACCTTTGGCCGCACGCTTGAGCTGCCCGATTACAAGCTGTCGCTGTCGGTCGGCGCCACGCATTTCCGTGACAATTACGACCCGATCTTTCAGATCAGCTATGACCGCCGGTTCAGCGCCGTATCGCAGTTCCAGACCTCGTTGCGGCGCGCGGGCATCACCAGCGATGACGGCGATGAGGCGATCAGCACCAGCGTGCAGGCCAGCTACAACCGCCAATTGGGCGAATTGTCCAGCCTTGGCGCCGACCTGAACTATCGCGAAACCGAGGTGCAGACCGGCGACGATGAGGACGGAAAGTCGTTTTCCTTCAGCATCAGTTACAGCCGCACGGTGGCCTCGGACCTGTCGCTGGTGGCCGGCGCCAGTGTCATTCGCAGCAAACAGCAGAACGGCGAACGGGACGAAGACGAACGTGTCTGGCTGGGCATCAGCCGCAGCTTTGACTGGCTGCCCTAAGGTTCAGGCGCCATAACCGAGGGACGTGACGGGGGCGGGCGGGCGCGCTACAAGCAGGCCTGCCCTATCCGGAAAGCGCCCCTCATGACCGACGCCTGCATCATCATTCCTGCCCGCTATGCCTCGACCCGCTATCCGGGCAAGCCGCTGGCGATGCTGACGGGGGCCGGTGGCACGGCGCGCAGCCTGCTGGAACGGTCGGTCATTGCCGCGCGCCATGCCGCCGATCAGGCCGGGGGCGGCGTCAGCATCCATGTCGCCACCGACGATGACCGCATCGCAGCCGAGGCCGCGCGCATCGGCGCGGCGGTGATCATGACCGATCCCGGCTGCCGCAATGGCACCGAACGTGTGGCGCAGGCGGTGGACCGCGCGGGGCTGACCGCCGACATCATCGTGAACCTGCAAGGCGATGCGCCGCTGACGCCGCCCGCCTTTGTCACCGCGCTGCTGGCGGTGATGCGGGCCGAACCCGCAACCGGCATGGCCACCCCGGTCCTGCGTTGCGACACCGATGCGGTGACGAATTTCATCGAGGATCGCAAACATGGCCGCGTCGGCGCCACGACGGTGGTGTCGAACCAGCTGGGCCAGGCGCTGTATTTCTCGAAAGAGGTGCTGCCCTTCACCAATGGCGCGGGCGTGGTGAACGGCATCGTGCCGGTCTTTCACCATGTCGGCCTTTACGCCTATCGCCGCGCCGCGCTGAACGCCTATACCGGCTGGCAGCCCGGCCCGCTTGAGGATCTGGAAGGGTTGGAGCAGCTGCGCTTTCTGGAAAACGGCCACCCCATCCGCACCGTCGAAGTGACGGCGCCGGGCGCCAAGTTCTGGGAACTGAACAACCCGTCAGACGTGCCGTTGATCGAACGCTATCTGGCGCAGATGGGATGGGATTGAAGGGGGCTGCAAAGGCAGCCCGCCGCCCCATTACCGCGGTGAGACCGCGAATGCCGGGGCGGGTTTGCCCTTGGCCGCGCAATCCAGAAACAGTGCGGCCGTGTCCAGTGCCTCGCGGATGGTCACATCCATGTCCAGATAGCGATAGGTTCCAAGACGGCCGACAAAGGTGACGCCCGGCGTCGCCTCGGCGCGGGCGATGTAATCGTCCAGCAGGGCTTTTTCCTCGACCAGACGGATCGGATAATAGGGGATGTCATCCGGCCCGCATTCGCGGCTGAATTCGCGGTAACAGACGCTGCCTTGATGGCTTTCCCACGGGCTGAAATGCTTGTGTTCGGTGATGCGGGTATAGGGCACGTCGCGGTCGCCGTAATTCATCACCGCGCAGCCCTGATAGTCGCCATCATGGGTAAAGCGTTCGAAATCCAGCGTGCGATAGCCAAGCCGGCCCAGATCAAAGCCGAAATACCCGTCCAGCGCCCCTGACCAGAAGACGTGATCGACGCCCTCGGCCATGTCGGGCGTATAGGCGGTATCCAGATCGACGGTGATATTGGGATGATCCAGGATCGCGGCGATCATCGGGGTATAACCCTCGCGCGGCATCCCCTGGAATTTGTGGAAGAAATAGTTGTCGTCATAGTTGAAGCGAACCGGCAGACGCTTCAGGATCGACGCGGGTAGTTCGGTCGGCGAACAGCCCCACTGCTTTTCGGTATAGCCCTTGAAGAACGCCTCATAGAGATCGCGCCCGACGAAACGCAGGGCCTGTTCTTCAAAGGTTTGCGGATCGGTGATGGTGGTGTCGGCCTGCGCGGCGATGAAATCGCGCGCCTCATCAGGGCGCATGGTCTTGTCGAAGAACTGGTTGATGGTCAGCAGGTTCACCGGCAGCGAATAGACCGCCCCCTGCGAGGTCGTCTTGACGCGGTTTTGAAACGGCATGAATTCGGTGAATTCATTGACGTAATTCCACACCCCTTCATCATCGGTGTGAAAGATATGCGGGCCATAGACATGCATCATCACGCCGGTATCGGCGTCACGTTCGGTATGGCAATTGCCGCCGATATGGGGGCGCGCGTCGATGATGCGGCAGGAATGGCCGGCCTCGGCCAGCTTGCGCCCGATGACCGCACCCGAAAGCCCGGCACCTACCAATAGAATCTGCATGTTCCTGCCCGTCTTGTTTTGCCCGTTTTGCTTAATGCGCGCCGGTGGCAGGGTCACGCGTTTTCAGCCGTTCCGGCCTGTGTCTGATGCAGATCCAGCTTGGTTTTCCAGAAATCCTCGGATGTCAGCGCGGGATAGCTGGCCTGCCATTCATCGTGCAGCCGCTGATAATCGCGGCGCAGCCTGAGGCTGTTTCGCACCAGACGCAGGCTTTCGGTCCAGAACCGCCCGCGGTCGCGCCGGACGGTATAGGAGGCGGTGCGCGGCGCGTTCAGATAGGTGATAGAGCGCGCGCCATAGATCTGGCGGAAATCCTCACGGAAGGCGGCCTCGACCGTCAGGTCGGTGCCCAGCCTGTTGGCAAAGGGCAGCAGATGCCCGTTCAGCGTCGCCAGCAACAGCGCCCGCAACGGACGAGAGCTGCGGCCCCGGCGGATACCCGGCGCGCGGGCAGTGCCAAGGGGCTGCCAGGCCTCGGTCACGGTCATCGCCTTCAGATCCTGACGACGCTGTGCCATATCGGCATTGTCTGCAAAGAATTGCGGGCCGCGCAGCACGTCCTCGATCGCCAGATTGACCGCCGACAGGCTGTCATAATGGAACCGCAGCACCGTGCGCAGATAAAAGCTGACGAACATCCGTTGCAGCCCGCGCCAGCTGACCCGTTTCGCAGGCAGGCTAAGGTGATGCGCCAGATGGCTGCGCATATCCAGATACCAGTTCAGCGGCGAGGCTTTGTCGATAAAGCTTTCCTGGATCGAGGCCACCCCCGGCAGCGTCACGATGCGAAAGTCATTGGCCAGCGAAAAGCTGACATCATCGCCGCGCACGAAGAACGGAAACGGCATATGCGTCGATTGCGCCAGCGGAAAGGCAAAGAACCACCAGCCGCCGTAAAAGCCCGGCGGCGCATCGCCGGTGGTGTCGAATTCCATCTGAAAGACCTGCTTTGCCTCGCGCAGATCGCAACCGAAGAATTGCGCCCGACAGCCGCGGTCAAAGGTCGCGCCATTTTCCCAGATCTGCCAGCGGTGATCGTCATGGATCATCGCGCCCGCCACCGCCACGCGCGGATCGGTGGCATAGGCCAGCAGCCACCATGTCCGCGTCACCGCCCCCATATGCATGGACGCATCATCATCCATGAACAGGCAATGGCTGGCACCTGTTGCCCGCGCCTCTAGCAAGCCGCGCGAAAAACCGCCCGCCCCGCCAAGGTTCTCATTCGGGATGATGGTGATGCCATCGCCCGGCGCGACCGTCACCGACCGGCCGTTATCGACGATGTTCATGCGGATATGATCGCGCAGGGGCGATCCTGCGCGGAACCGGCGGAACCTGTCTGCCGTGCGGGCCACGGCGTCTTCGCGCCGGAAGGTCGTGACCGACAACACCAGATCGGGCCGCTGACGCGGAGCCTGCGAGGTGGCCCAGCCAAAATCGTTCAACCGCCCCTCGCCCAAGGCGGTCAGTTCGAAATACAGCACACAGCGCGGATGCGCCGCATGGGCCAGATCCAGCGGCAGCGACAGATCGCCATCCAGCACCACGGTTTCGCTGAAGATCCGTTCGCTGGATCGCGCCTGCGCCGCCAGCCAGATCGTCAGCTGAAACCGCCCCTGCCCGTTCAGGTGCAGATACAGCGGCATGTCGCCGCACAGGCTGCGCCATTTGCCCAGATTGAACAGGTTGAAATAGACATCCGACGTGGCCCGGCCACCCGGTGCAAATTCCACCCCGCCCTTTTCCAGCGACATCCCCGCCGGCCCGGCCAGCCGCAGATAGGGCGTCACCTCGGTCGAGATCCCGATTTCCGGCCACAGCGCGGGCTGGATCAGGTGCAGGTCGATCATCGCATTCTGATCATGTCTGTTCTGGGGCGCAGTCATGCTGAATGCCGAATCAGAACTTCCTCGACCGGGATGCGCGTCGATTTCGGCACAAGGATTTCAGGATCGTAGTGCCCGACAGCGACGAATGAAATGAAGACCTCATTTTCGGGGATATTAAGGATCTTCCGGATCGCCGCTTCGCGTTCTGCATTCATCGCCGTATTCAACGGACATGAGCCCAGCCCAACTTGTTGCAGACCCAACAACAGCAGCATCATGAACAGGCCGCCGTCAATAAACGCCTGATTGCGTTCGACCGCACCCACAAATGCAGACAGGTCGCTGGTCACCAGCAAAAGCTTTGGCGGCAGCTTGTATCCCCGGAAACCGCCCTGCAATTCCAGCGCGGCTTTCACTGCATCCATGTTTTCAATCTGATGGATGCGCGCGGGCTGTCGATTACAGACCGACGGTGCCTGCATGGCAATCTGCACAGCGCGCCGAATATCTTCGTTCTGCACCGGCGCGGTGGTAAATTCGCGAATACTGCGCCGTGACAGAACCACATCGGTAAACCGGCGATCCGTCAGCCAATCAATGGATGCATCACGTTCCTGGCTGGCAGGGGCAGCCCCACCAAGGCTATCGCTGACGCGATTAACCGCATCCTGAACAGGGGCGTCGAAAAGTTTCCAGTAATGCGACACATCGAAATCAAGTGCCTTGTGACGCGCAAAATAATTGTGAACAACCGAGGTCGCGATCACAAAAAATGAATCCTGCGGATCGCGTCCACGCTTCAGCCACTTGTTCATTTCTTCGGCCAACGGCTTCATATAATCGTTGCCAAAACCGGGACGGAAATTTTCTGACCTGCTAAGACCTTTTTCGAACCCATGGCTATAGAACATCAGCAGGGATCTGGCATTTTCAACGCTGCGCGAAACGCGATGTTGCGCATATGAGGTGATGAAACGATCCGTGTCTTTCTGCGCCAGTTCCCTTACAGCCGTCGCGGCATCTTTCCGGCGAATGGGGCTCTGAGCCGACGCCGAATTCGGCACCACAGCTTCAGGAAGAATCGACTTGATGGATATGCTTGCAATATCCACGCCAGGGTTTTCACCTGTGAAATGAACGGCACCCAACATGATCTGAGAGAATGAGCCTTCAGGCACAACAAAGCTGATCGTGTCAGTCCGGCGCGTGTTGATCTGGCCATTTGTGGGCACCACACCAACAACACGAAATTTTTCCGACTTAGGGTCGCGGATGTGAATATTCACAAACGGCGCCGATGTGCGCAGAGCCCAGTCCATTTTGACTTCGTAAGCCGATCCGGCGACCAACGGCTCTTGCAACTGTGTCCACGCCAAATGCCCACGCACCGGGGCGCCCAAGGAGACGACATTCAGTTTCGATACGTTTCCGGATTTTTCCGCCTTCCACATATCACTATTTGCAAAAAATTCCGGCTTGCTTAGGAACAGCTTTTTTTTTTGTAACTGCCATTTAATTATTTTTGCAATTTTCTTTGCTGAATCTGAAATTTTCCTCGATTTATGTCCTTTGAAGGTCGAAAATGACGATTGAGCTTCCAGCGTTGTCCCGATGGTTTTCGCAATGGGAACATCAAAAGCAGACTTCAGCCATTTTTTCGACTCATCAACATGCGCGGTCAAAGCTGCGCGAATATCGGTATAGTCCATCGGCTTCAGGAAATCGTCGCTTCTAAGGAACACATCCTCGGGGTTCAGCGTGAATCGTTCCTTGTGCCCGACAAGTGAAAATATGGAATCAAACCGTGCAACGCCGCGGCGTCGATTTCCCATCGAAACAAACGGCTTTTCAAACTTCAACGCGAATGCTGTTCCGTGAAAGGAGTCGGTCACAACATAAGAGCTGTTGATATAAAGCTTAAGGAAGTCATAGGTATCGACGCCCTCTTCGACGGCGTCTCCAAGATCGATCTTATCTTTGTTCTGCTGGAAAAGATGGGGCCATGCATCCAGAAGGACGCGGATCTTCAAACCCTTTTCTTTTGCGATATATTCAATAACTCTCTTTTTTTCCGGGCTTGGATCAAGAATATAAGCCAAAAGATATGGCTCAGACACCGGGCGATCAGATTCTTGCGCAAGTTCTTGGTACTTGGCCGTATCTGTCAGGAAGATCGGCTCAGCAACCTGCTTTGCAGGTATGTTATAAATATTTTTGGCAATCCTGACCCCACTGTCTTCACGGACGGAAATCGCATGGAATCGACGCATCAGGGCTGATATTTTTGGAACCTCCTCAGCCGGCGAAAAATCCTTCGCGTGGCCGAATGAGGATGCGTAAGAAATCTTGCGCTTTTCATCTTTCACAAAGTCGAAGTAAAAGGCTTTGCCGAAATTCTGCGAAATCCCATAGTTCCAGACCTGATCCGAGCCGATCACAAACTCATCGACAGTATCGTTAAGATCTCTGACGTTTTCCTGACTATATACCTTGCTAAGGTTATAGTGCCTGTTCGCGAATTTGATGGCGTGCGTATTGCGAAGTTCCGGATCATCCGCGCTGGCGCCGATCTTAGACACCATCAGAACGCTTTTGCCAAACGACTCTATGGTTTTGTACAGGCTATAATAGGTCAGAACAGAACCATAGTTTGCGCCAACACCGACGCCAATCAGCCCGACATCGAATTTTTTATCCGCGACATTGCCCATATTTTTTCATCCTCATCGATCAATCGACACCGCCTTGTCGATATCCGTATTATATTTCTATTTGCTCAGGTGGCGAAGAGGTGAAGCTCTGGCAATTTTCTTGACCAAAGAGGACAATTTAGAAAGCCCCTTTTCTTGCCAGTACTGAACAACTGTCTGCCCTTTCACTCTCGATTCTATTCGATCAAGATTTATTGACAGCGCCGAAAGATCATCGTTTCCAACGACAGGGTACATAGAGAAATTTTCATCGAAATACCTGCCGCCACCATTTCCGCCATATTTTTCTGCCAGAACAGCGTTTGATTTCTCAAAACGCTTCACAAAGTTTTCTGACTCCTGCCTGGAAGGCAGAAGCTTTTCGGTATCCTCTATGGAATCCACGACGGCAGAGAATTCCTTGTATCCATAACCGCGGGACTGTAGCCACAGTGCTGCCATCATCTGATTACGGGACCAGGATTTGTTTATTTTTCTGGTGATTGCAGGCAGATCAACGCCGATGACCTTGGAGAAATCCTCGACGGTATCTCTGTCCCCATAGCGCCGAACAATAATGTTTTCGGTGCCAAACGCATCTTCCCACAAAGCGATCTTTCGGCTGTAGTCGAAATAGCTGTCCATATACGGCTGATACTTGGGAAGCGCGCTGACGCCATCACCAAAAAACTGTCTGGCTGGCTGCATTGTGATTGCCGTCTTTCTAAATGACAGCGCCAATGATTCCTGCCTGCGCAGATAGACAACGATCTTAATATGGGTGAATTTTTTAGTCAGGGTATTTGCAAGCCGACGAATTTCACCTTCATCGTTCAGCCAGAAAAATCTTTCGCCGGAAATGATGCAGTCACCATCATCAGGGATTTGGCTTTTAATGGCTTCAGGTCTGACATGCCACTTCATCTCAGGGCCCGACCCCTTGATGCAGATCGCATTATTCAGGTTAGCCAGATTGTCAGCATGGACATAGGTCCATCCCGTAAGTGTTCCTCTGCGTTTGGCTGCGATCAGAGATCTTTGCAGGGTTGTGGTGCCAGTCTTATGTGACCCGATATGCAACCACAGCTTACGCATCGAAATGCTCCATCAGATCGGATATTTCCCTGTGAAGAGCCCCCTTCAGCCCCGGTCGCAGGCGAAATATCACCATCAATGATGGCGCACAATGTGCGATTAAGTTGTGTGACGGGCGCGGCCAGCGCCCGTTTCAGGTCAGATAATCGCCAGATTGCCGGTCGCGACGGCCACGCCGAACACGATCAGGTTGGCGATGGCATGGGCCGCGATTGCGTCAGCGATACGGCCCGATCGGCGCACCAGCAGCGAAAAGACGACCCCGGCCACGAACGCCTCTATCCAGCGGTCGTGCAGGGCGGCGAACAGGCCCGCCGTCACCGCGATGGCCAGCAGATTGCGCCACAGGGATGCGGGTGCATCAGGGGCGGCACCGCGCAGGCGGCTTTCCAGATAGTCGCGGAAGAACAGCTCTTCGACCAGCGGCACAAGGATGACCGTGCCGATGCCCCGGAACAGGAACCACAGCAGCACCATCCCCCCCGCCAGCGTGCCGTAAGGGGGCGGGCCATCGGCGGGCGCGACCGGGATCGCCACCCACATCACACCCACCGCCGCGCCAGCCAGCCATGCGCCGGGCGACACGCGCCAGACGATATCGCGCAAGGCGGGCCAGACCAGCATCACGGCGGCGGCCAGCAGAACCACACGGATCGGATAGAACATCGCCGGATTTGACGCGATGGCCGGGGCCACCACCGCCGTCAGCATAAAGACGGCAAAGGGCAGAATCCGGGCCGCAACCGGATCGCGGCGCAGCGGCGGCAGCGGCGCAAGGGTGGCTGCCGCGGCTACGGGCGCCGCGCGGTGGAACCAGGCCACCCGGCGCGCCACGGCGATGATGCCAAGCGCCACGGCGGTGAACATCACCCACCCGGCATGGCTGTGAAACCCACCGACGGCCAGTTCGGGCTGACCCTCGATCCCCATGATCAGCAGCACCGCGATGCGCACCACGTTCAGACAGGCGCTGGTCGCGATGCCCAACGGATAAAGCAGAAAGGCGCGCGGAAAGCGCAGTTCCTGACGGAACAGCCACAGATAGAGGCTGACGAAAATCGTGACCAGGGCGATACCCTCGACCCCGGAACAGACGGGGGCGACGGCAATGACGAAATCGCCGGCGCCGATATGCTTGCGCACCGGGTCGGTAAACACCTCATATCCCAGCCCATCGACGATGAACGCGACCGCGCGAAAGGTCAGATCGGCGATGGTGTCCAGCTTCCACATCGGTTGCAGATGCACCGCCAGCGCCGGGGCGGCAGCGCCTGCAATCATCGTCACCAGCAGCGGCACCCCCGCCCGGCCCAGAAAACGCCGCCAGTTGGCGACAGGGGCCAGCCACAAAAGCACCCCCGTCAGGATCAGCCCCATACCGATGGCCCACAGCGCGAATGCCGGGACCAGCATCGCCGCCCCCGTCCCCTGCCGCAGCAGCAGGACCGGCAGCATGGCCACCCCAAAGCCCAGAAGGTTCAGCCCCAGCACCCGCGGATTGCGCCCCGCCTGCGCCAGCAGATCGCGAAACAGCGCCGGGCGCAGGATCGCAAACAGCCCCACCGCCGCAATCACGCAATACAGCGCCGCCAGCGATTTGCTGGCCATGCCGCAGGCGCGCGGCGGCCAGTTGTCCAGACAGCGGAATTCGATCCCGTGCTTGAAGGTGATGCCGATGATCAGAAACTGCAGGGCGATCAGCCCGGCCGCCAAGGCCAGTGGCAGGGTGGGCAAGCGGCGGGATGACCCAAGGCCAGAGGATTGGGGGCGGGCGGTCAAGACGGGGCTATCACTCATCACAGGAACATCCGGGCAAATACTGAAATGAACAGGCCCGCCGGGGGCGGGCCTGTCAATATCTCTGATCGTTCAAATGCCGATCAGTGCGCGCGGCGGCGACGCTCCCAGGTCAGCAGCACGATGGCAGCCAGAGCGGCCAGAGCAGCGGTGCCCTCCATGGCGCTGATTTCCGGAACGGGCTGTGCCGGGATGGTGCCTGCGTTGGCGAAAGCCGCGCCAGCAACCAGAACCGAGGTCAGGGCAGCCGAAGCGCCAGCAACAAATTTCTTCATGGTTCGAACTCCTAAAAAACGAACGGTCGTCCAAGGGACCGTTCTTCTACACGACAGAACCACCACATGGTGATCCCGATTCCCGCCTTGGACAGCGGGAAAGCGGGCTGCGGATACCACGCGGGGCGGTATCCGCAAGGTCAACTTAGAAGCAGAAACAATCCTGTGCCAGATCGTCCCATTCGACGCCGATGATCAGCGGTTGCTTGTTGCCTGCAGCTTCGGCAGCGGCCGTCGGATCAAGCACCAGACCGACGATATCGCCTTCGCCTGCGACGAAACCTTCACCATTGGCCAGCGCGAGATTGTAGATTTCGCGCGCATTGGCAGTGGTGCCATAGTTTGCAGCAGGATCAACATAAACACGGCCGTCGGTCAGGCCCCAGATGGCGCCTTGGATTTCAGCCTCGGTATAGGTCGCACCTTTACCGTCGCCGTTGTCTTTGGCGTCGAAGTCCTGGTTCAGGATCCAGTTGACCATGTCCAGGTTCTGCGGACGTGCCACAACGCCGGTCGGAACCGAGCCTTCGGCCGCCAGGTAGAAGTTGTAGGGCACAGCCACGCCGGTGCTGATCGGGTCATAGAGCGACAGGCAGTAGGCGTTTTCAAAGCTGAGACCATCAAAGCGATCATCACCCGTACCCGATAGGGTCACGGTATAGAAATCACCGTCCAGGGTTTTATCGAACGCCAGGTTCAGAACACCACCCGCGGGCAGGCTTGCCTTGATGGTGTCCAGCGTGTTCTTGCCACCGCAGAAGGTGAAGTCCAGGTTGGCCGTATCCGTGCCGACGTTGCCGTCCGAGATCTCGTAGCTGTAGTTGACCTTGGCTTTCTGGCCGATCAGCAGATCTTCATAGGCATCGGTCCCGTCGATCACCAGCTTGCCGCTGATCAGCGAGATCGTCACGCCGTTCACGTCAACCGAACCACCTTCGGTGATCGCCTGACCTGCCACCTTGGTGATGGTCAGCGCATGACCGTCAACATCGGTGTCATTGGCCAGCACATCCACCGTCTTGACCACGTTCGAGCAGGTGCCCGACACATCGTCTTTGGCGTCGGGTGCGGTGTTGACCCACTCGATGACCAGACCGGCATCGACCGTCATGTTCGCCTGACCGATGGCCAGCGTGATCGGCGAGGTCAGACCGGTGATCTGGTTCGCATCGCTGTCCAGCGCGTCGTTGCCGACATTGGCCACGGTGAAATCGTAACCTGCCTTTTCGGTAAAGCCGACGGTATAGGTGCCCGCCTTCAGACCGCTGAACAGGTATTCACCCGAGGCGTTGGTGACGGTGGTCGCGATGGCAACGCCCGTGGCGCTGTACAGCGTGACGGTGACACCGGCGACGCCGGCCTCGCCCGCATCCTGCACGCCATCCTTGTCGGCATCCAGGAACACGAAGTTGCCGATGCTGGCCGTTGCCGGGTCTTTCAGACCGGCGTCGTTGTCTTTCGACACCTGACCGATGTCCAACGAAACCGTGCCGGTGCGGCCGGTGGTCGGGTTGGCGTCGCTGTCGATGGTGTCGTCGGAACCGACATTGGCGTTGACCAGTTTCAGGCCGTTCACGTCGGTCGGGAACTTGACCGAGTAATCGCCCGCCTTCAGCCCGGTAAAGCTGTAGGAACCGTCAGCCGTGGTGGTGGTCGTCGCGATGACGGCGCCTGCTGCGTTCAGCAGCTGAACGCTGACACCCGCCACGCCGGCTTCGTTGTTGTCGACGTTGTTGCCGTTGGCGTCCAGGAACACGCGGCCTTCCAGAGCAGCCGTTGCCGGGTCTTTCAGACCGGCGTCGTTGTCTTTCGAGGTCTGGCCGATGTTCAGCGTGATCGTGCCGGTATTGCCGGTGGTCTGGTTGGCATCGCTGTCGATGGTGTCGTCCGAACCGATATTGGCGTTCACCAGAACCTTGCCGTCAACGTCGGTCGGGAAGTGAACGACATAGTTGCCAGCGTCCAGCCCGTCGAAACGATAGCTGCCATCGGCGGCGGTGGTCGTCACGGCGACGACATTGCCGTCAGCGTCCAGCAGGGTGACGGTCACGTCCTCGACGCCCGGCTCATTGTTGTCGACGTTGTTGCCGTTGTTGTCGGCAAAGACGCGGCCTTCGATCGCGGCGGTGCCGGGATCCTTGACGCCTGCATCAACGTCAACCACGTCGCCACCCGCCGGAACGGTATAGCTGCCGGTGCGGCCGGTCGCGGTGTTGGCGTCGCTGTCGATGCTGTCATCGGCGCCGACATTGGCGTCGGTCAGCACGCGGCCGTTCACCGTGGTCGGGAACACGACCGAATAGTTGCCGGCAACCAGGTTTGCGAACTTGTAGCTGCCATCGGCGGCGGTCGTGGTGGTGCCCACAACGGCGCCTGCTGCGTTCAGCAGTTGAACGGTGACACCGGCCACGCCTGCTTCGGCATTGTCGATGCCGTCTTTGTTGGCATCGATAAAGACGCGGCCTGCCAGCGAACCAGGAACCGGCTCGGGCTCGGACGGGCACAGGCTGATCTTGTCGATGATCGCGTATTCGCAGCCCTTGCCATAGCCTTGCAGCGTAATGACATCGCCTTTTTTCAGGCCCAGATCATCAATGGTCACTTCCGACCATTTGTTGTTTTCGGCATTCAGCTGGACGGTTTTGACCAGTTTGCCGTTCACCAGGATCTTGATGTAGCCGTCACCTTTGGCGGCATCCCAGAAACGCAGGGTAAAGTCGTATTCGCCGGTCGCACCCTTGAAGGTGGTCGTGGCGCTGCCGTTATAGCCGGTCAACGAGATATATTCGTTGCCCGAAGCCGAAGATGCCGATTTGACCGTGTAGCAGGACAGTTTCATGTCCTCGGCTTCGATCACCATGCATTTCGGGGTGTCTTCGACGACATCCTTGACGCAGACCGACAGTTCCTTGACCTGGGTGCCGCCTTTGCCGTCTGCAACCTGGACGATAACCTTATAGGTGTTATTGCCGTCGCTGTCGGTGGGCTTTTCGTAGTCCGGTGCGGTCACGAAATTCAGCACGCCGGTCTTGGCGTCGATGGTAAAGGCCTTGCTGTCCGCGCCGCCCACGATCGAGAAGCTCAGCGCGTCGCCGTCCTTGTCGGATGCGTTCAGGTCGATCACCAGCTTGGTGTTCTCATTGACGCAGAATTCGCCGTTTGCGGGGACGTTGGTAAAGGTCGGCGGCGTGTTCGCCGGGGCCGAGTTACCAGCGCCAAGGCAGGAATAATCAATCCACGAACCCGACACCTTGCAGGTCGAGGTGACGGTCAGGTTCGTGCCATGCGGCGGCTTGGCGCCGTAGAAGGTGAAGTAACCGTTGCCGGCACCGGCGGAATCGTGACCCTCGATCTTCATATCGATCAGGTAGTAGGTCTTCCCGTCCGAGCCTTTCAGGACATGATACTGTTCTGCATAGATTTTGCAGCCGACGCGCGCGTTGTTGACATAGCCGTCCTGGCCCGATTGATCTGCCGACCAGGTCCGGCACCACCAGTCGCTTTTGCCGCCCGACAGCGTGCTGTCGTTGTCATAAGTGGACATTTTGGTGGTCGGCGAGCCCATGACAAAGCTGTCGCCTTTGCCGAAATCGCTGCCGTTCTTGCCGTTCGCCAGCAGGTCTGCTTCGCTGAAAGCCGTCCACTCATACTGCTTGTAATAGTAACTCATGCCACTGTTTCCCGGTCTCGTCCCGCATGGGGATCAACATACAATCGAGCATGCGGACATGACTGGTCAGAAGCCGTATAGACCTCTTCCCATCCTCACCGTTCTGGCAGAGGTTTTTGATCGGTTCCGCACCCTGCGGTCACGTTTAGTTCAAATTTTAAAAGTGCCAAGGGGATTTCGCTCAAAGCTGTAGATTTATACTATAAAAACACCGCCTTATAGAAATCTACCCAGAAATTTCGCGCATAGGTTGCAAGATATTAACCAATAGAATCTTGCCCATTGCTTTTTGGCGCAAAAATTCAATCTAGGGTTGAATTTGGCCGTTTGCGCAAAAAATGCGACAGAATCACAAAACAATTATAGGTTGTATTTGGCCCCCAAAAGTGCTTACAAATAGATCCATCCCGAGACGCGCCATTTTCCGCCTGCTAGACTGCCCGCCAGCCATGCCACCCCCGCCCGCGGAGACATCAGATCGTTATCGTCGCCCTCATCCTGATTATTGCCGGCTCTTTCGGGGGGGCCGTGCTGACATATCTTCATGACGGCGGACCCTGGCAGATCGTGCTGGGCTATATCGCCGGGGGCTGGGCCGGGTTTCTGGGCGGAATGCCCGTGCTGCTGGCCGTGCAGATGATCTGCTGCCGTCTGCTGCGCGCCCGCCAGAACAGCCTTGGCCCCATCACCGCCCGCCCGCCCGCCGCGCGTTCCATCTTTCCCGCCATGCCAAAAGATTTTCCCGCAAACCGCCCCGGCGCTGTGATTTCCTCCCGATCACCGCGGCATCGGGCACGCTCAGGCTTGCGTCCGGGCGGGGATTAAGGCACCTCGCGATGTCCATGACCTGCGGCGGGCGCTTGTGCCCTGTGTGCCGCAGGGACAAGCGACACCCACGCCCGCGAGGACGATCCGATGACCGCCAGCACGATCGCAGACACAGCGATCCGTTTCGATCATGTCTCAAAGACATTTCCCGGCCCCGGCGGTGTGCCTGTCGCGGCGCTGGATGATGTGGACCTGACGGTTCAGGCGGGGACGATCTGCGGCATCATCGGCCGGTCCGGCGCGGGCAAGTCAACGCTGCTGCGGATGGTGAACGGGCTGGAACAGCCGACCCGTGGCACCGTGACGGTCGCCGGGCAGGATGTGGGCCGTGCAACCGGGGCGGGCCTGCGCAGCATCCGCCGTCAGGTCGGCATGATCTTTCAGCACTTCAACCTTCTGGCGTCCCGGACGGTGCATGGCAATATTGCGCTGCCGCTGGAAATCGCCGGCATCCCCGCAGACCAGATCCGCAGGCGCGTCGATGATCTGATCGCGCGGGTCGGGCTGGATGGTCTGGGCGGACGCTATCCGGCGGAACTGTCGGGCGGGCAGAAACAGCGTGTCGGCATCGCCCGCGCATTGGCCACCGAACCCAAGGTGCTGCTGTCGGACGAGGCGACATCGGCGCTGGACCCCGAAACCACGCAGACGGTGCTGCGGCTGCTGGCCGATATCAATGCCGACCTGCGCCTGACCATCGTGCTGATCACCCATGAAATGGCCGTGGTCCGCGACATCGCCAGCCACATGGCCGTGATCGAGGGGGGCCGCATCATCGAGGCAGGCCCCACCTATGACATCTTTGCCAAGCCGACCCACCCGACCACGCGGTCCTTTCTGGGCGGCATCACCGGGCTGACCCTGCCCGGTTTCATCGCCGGGCGGCTGCAACCCACCCGCCCCGTCGCGCCGTCGCAGGAAATCATCCGCGTGACCTTTTCCGGCAGCCACGCCACCGATCCGATGCTGTCACGGCTGGCGATGGATCTGGGCATCGCCAGCAATATCCTTGCCGGCGCCATCGAAGAGGTCGGCCCCCATCCCTTTGGCAATCTGCTGATCGCGGTGGATGCGATGGCCGGGGCCAAGGCGCGGTCTTATCTGGAACGTCACGGAATTCTGACAGAGGTGCTTGGCTATGTTGTCCGCTAACCTGATCGCGATGTTGTGGGACGCGACCCTGCAGACGCTGTACATGGTCGCGGCATCGACGGTGCTTGGCACGCTGTTCGGGCTGCCGCTGGGGGTGTTTCTGGCAACCTCGCAACGCGGAGAGCTGCTGTCGGCGCCCTTGCTGAACAAGGTGCTGGGGCTGGTGGTGAACGCCACCCGGTCGGTCCCGTTCATCATTCTTGTGGTGGCGATCATCCCGTTCACGCGGCTGATCGTCGGCACATCCATCGGCACCGATGCGGCCATCGTGCCGCTGACGCTGGCGGCGATCCCGTTCATCGCGCGGCTGATCGAAAACGCCATCCGCGAAGTCGATGCCGGTCTGATAGAGGCCGCCCGCGCCATGGGCGCCACGCCGATGCAGATCATCGCCAAGGTGCTGCTGCGCGAGGCGCGCCCCGGCATCACCCTTGGCCTGACCTTGGCCGTGGTCAGCCTGATCGGCTATTCCGCGATGGTCGGTGCCGTCGGCGGCGAGGGCTTGGGCGATCTTGGCATCCGCTATGGCTATCAGCGTTTCATGCCCGAGGTGATGATCGCCGTCGTCGTCGTGCTGATCGTGCTGGTGCAGCTGGTGCAATCCGGGGGCGAATGGATCGCCGCCCGTTTCGACAAGCGCGCGCCGCGCAACCGCGGCCGCTGATCTTTTTTCGCATCCAGAAAGGAACACCCTGATGCTGCGTCTGACCACATTCGTTTCTGCCCTTGCCCTGTCCACCGTCGCCGCCATGGCGCAGGACATCAAGGTCGGCGTGTCGCCCGGCGAACATGCCGAGATCATGGAACAGGTCGCCAAGGTCGCCCAGCCCCTTGGCCTGACCATCGAGGTGATCGAGTTTTCGGACTATGTCATCCCCAACACCGCGCTGGCCGATGGCGACATTCAGGCCAACAGCTTTCAGCACCGCCCCTATCTGGAAAACCAGATCAAGGATCGCGGCTTTGATCTGGTGGAAATCGGCACCACCATCACCACCCCGATGGGCGTCTATTCCGACAAGCTGACCGATCTGGCAGCCCTGCCCGAAGGCGCGAAAATCGGCATCCCCAATGATCCGACCAATGGCGGGCGGGCGCTGCTGATCCTGCAGGATCTGGGCCTGATCACCCTGGCCGAGGGCACCGGGCTGGTGCCGACCCCGCTGGACGTGACCGAAAACGCCAAGGGGCTGGAATTCCTGGAACTGGACGCGGCGCAGCTGCCACGCTCGTTGGCGGATACCGACGCCTCGGTCATCAACACCAACTATGCGCTGGCTGCCGGGCTGAACCCCAATGAAGACACCATCGCGATCGAAAAGGCCGACAGCCCCTATGTTAACATCATTGTCGTAAAAAAAGGCGATGAAGGGCAGGAATGGGCGAAAAAACTGCTTCAGGCCTATCACAGCGATGAAATCCGCGCCTTTATCGACGAAAAATACGAAGGCTCGGTCCTGACAAGCTGGTAAGGCCGGGACCGGTCGTGGCACCCTTGCGACGACCAGCACATCCGCATCACGCGGAACATGCGCGGCGACCGGCTTGGCCGCCGCGTATCAGTCTTAAGGGTTTTCGTTTGTATGACTGTATCGGATCGTTATGCCGACATCGTAACCCATACCACCCGTGACCCTGTTGCAGCCACGGCCGGGGCGCATCATGCGACCTATCTGACGACAAGCCATTTCGGCAGTCTGGACGGGCTGCGCTTTCTGTCCATCGTGATGGTCCTGTGGCATCACAGCCCGCTGCTTGGCCATGTCGGGCATGATGCCTGGGGTGGATTGGCCGGGCGCGGCTATACCGGTGTCGATTTCTTCTTTGTTCTCAGCGGCTTTCTGATCACCACCCTGCTGCTGCGCGGGACGGCGCGAACCGGAAGCTTTTCGCTTGGGGGGTTTTACTGGCGCCGCGCGCTGCGCATTCTGCCGCCCTATTACCTGATCGTCACACTGGTCGGGATCTATTTCGTGCTGATCGAGGGGCGGGATGATCTGCGCACGCTGTGGCCGTTATATTATGTGTTTGTTGCCAATTTCATGGTGGGCGACATCAATCTGCTGACGCCGACATGGTCCCTGTCGGTCGAGGAACAGTTCTATCTTGTCTGGCCGCTGCTGTTGCTATGCGTGCCGGGGCGGTGGATTCTGCCGGTGCTGACCGGCCTGATTGCCGTGACGGTTCTGGGGACATCGGGCGCGTTCGATGTGGTGGGGATTGCGGGCTTTGACCTTGGGCGGCTTTACATCTCGATGCCGCCCTATGCGCCGATCCTGATTGGCGCGGGGGTCGCGCTTTTGCTGCATTCCCCGCGCGGCTTTGCCGTTCTGTGGCGGGTACTGGGCCATCCTGCCGCGCCCCTGCTGACGCTGACGGCCCTTGTCGTGGCGCTGCTGATGCTGCCGCAGAACTTGCTGGGCTGGCCCAATCTGGTCATGCATCTGATCATGGCCGCCTGCGTCACCAGCATCACCATCCGCGAAGATCACTGGCTGCGCCCGCTGACGACCTTGCGGCTGGTGACGCGGATCGGGGCGATCAGCTATGGCATCTATCTGTATCACCTGATCGGCCGGCATTTTGCCGTCGCCCTGTCAGACAAGCTGGCGGGCGGCAATCTGATGGTGCTGGCGGTGGCCTATATCCTGTTTTCGGTCCTGCTGGCCGAGATCAGTTTCCGCTATTTCGAAAGCCGGTTTCTGGCCTTGCGCCATTACAGGCCGTTCCGGGTCAGGCGCCATCCCCTTTAGGGGATGATGGCGCAGGCGATCTTGGGGCCGCTGGTGCCGTCCTGATCCGGCCCGGCATGGATCATCAGCGACCGGCCGCGCAATTCGGACAGGCTAAGGCGGTCGCTGTCCAGACGGGTGGTGCTGGCCCCTGCGGCATCGGCGGTGAACCCGGCCAGATCGCCGCGCGGCGCAGGCGGGCTGTGATCCGCACCATGTCCGGCCGCCGCATGGTCCATGCCGTGACCCGCGCCGTGCCCTGCGCCATGCGCATGACCCTCCGCCGCGACGGCGACCGGGGTTGCCTGGGCGGGCGCATGTGAATGCCCGCCATCATGGCCGTAATGCCCCCCCGCCGCCGCACCGGCGGCCATGGCGCCATCCACCATCCCCGGCCCGCAATCGGGCTTTTCGTGGATATGCACGCCGTTCAGCCCCGGCGGCAGGCCGGTCAGATCGGCGGTAAAGGACAGCCCGTCCGGGGTTTCGCCAATCGCGATCCGGCCCAGTTCCGCACCGACGCCGAAAGTGTTGATCGCATGAACCGGCACCGTCAGAACCGGACCGGGGTCCAGCCGGGTCAGGGTGTCGCGCGCCAGGCTGGCATTGTGGCGATAAAGATCGCCGCGCAGCCCCGCGATCAGCGCATCCGTGGCCCCCGCCCTATCGCCGGTATCGGCCAGCGCGATGCCCAGATGATATTGCACCGTCGCATCGCCCGGATCCAGCGCCAGCGCCTGCCGCAACAGCGGCACGCCCGCCGCCGCATCCCCACCCCGGACCGCGATCCATCCCGCGATATCCTGTTCGACCGCCCCATGCGGCGCGATCTTCAGCGCGATCTGGTTCAGCTGCGCCGCGCGGTCCATATCCTGTTGCAGATCGGCCCGCGCCAAGGCCCCAAGGTTCAGCGCCGGCACATAATTCGGCACCGCCGCCAGCGCCGCATCGAAATCGGTGATGGCCTGTGGCACCCGGCCTTCGGTCAGGCGCAACAGGCCCAATTCGGTGCGCAGCATCGCATCCGCCGGGTTGGCCGCGACCCCCTGGGCCAGTGTCTGTTCGACCTGATCATGGCCCGCGCCGCCTTCATGGGCATAGCCTTCATGGCCATGCATCGCGCCCACCAGCGTCAGCCAGACATTTGGCCGCGCCGGATTCAATTCGACCGAGCGGCGCAGATGCCCCACCGCCTGATCGCCCTGCCCCTGCTGATACAGGATCGCGCCCAGCAGATATTGCGCCTCGGCGCTGTCGGGCTGTGTCGTGGCCAGCCCCTCGGCCACGGCGCGGGCGCGGGGCAGATCGCCGGCATCGACATAGACCTCGGCCAGCAGATATTGCAGATCGTGGCGGTCGGGGGCCTTGGCCAGCCGGGCGGTGATGTCCGCCGTGGCCAGATCGGCGCGGTGCTGCGCCAGCAGCATGGCCACCATTTCGGTCACGACCTGCATGTCCTGCCCCGCAGGCCGGGCATCGGCCAGCCTGCGAAAGATCTGCATGGCCTGATCCAGATCACCCGCCATGCCATAGGCACGCGCCATATCGGGCTGCATTTGCGCCGCCAGATCCGGCACATCCGCCGCCAGTTGCTGATACAGGGCCAGCGCCTTGGGGGCGTCACGATCCATCAGCAGGGCGGCGCGCGCCTCGACCAGGCGGCGCAGGGGATTGTCGGCCGGGGTGGCGGCGTGCAGTTTGTCCATTGCCGCTGCGACCTCGGGCGCAAGGCCAATGGCCATCGCCGCATCCAGATAGCGTTGATACACCTCTAGCATGTCGGGGCCGGGGCTGCGGGCATTGACGACGGGTTGCAGCAGCGTCACCACCTTCCAGTTCTGGTCGGCGCGGGCATAAAGCTCGGCCAGATCCAGATGCGCCTGATTGAAGCGCCCCTCGGGCAGGCCAAAGGCGTTCAGCGCCCGTTCCCCGGTGGCAATCGCCACGGGCAGATCGCCGCGCTGAATCGCCAGCCACGAGGCATAGCGCAGCGCCAGCGGATTATCGGGATCGTCGCGCAGCACCGCCTGCAATTCCTTTTCGCCGGCGTCCGTCTGTCCCGACAACAACAACGCCGCGCCCAGCTTGGCCCGCGTCCAGACCGGACGGCTTTTGTCCAGGCTAAGGGTGCGGCGAAAGGACAGCACGGCCTCATTGAACTTGTTTTCGCCCAGCAGAATGGTGCCGGCCAGATCATAGACCGCCGGATCGCGCGGAAAGCGTTCCAGATAGTTCTGCAAGGTGAAATTCGCGCGCGTATCGTTCTGCCGATACAGATCGGCAATGATCGCCAGTGCGCGGGCATCACCCTTCGAGACAAGCCGCCCGATCATTTCCGGGCTCATCAGCCAGCCGAATTCCGATCCGACAAAAGCCTCTCCGGTTTCGCTGTCCAGCGTGGCGGAACGGCCCGGAACCGGGGCGGTCAGAGCCAGCCCAAGGGCCAGCGCCAACAACCCGTGACGCAGCCGCGCGGCCGCAAAATGCGTTGTGATGGTCAAGACAGTCTCCACCCTGCGGATCAGCCTGCAACAGGGAAATACTGCCACGACACAGGATTTTCCCAAAGATACCAGTTACGAAAAAAGCGGGGCAGTCGGTGTCCGACGGCCCCGCGACACATGCTGTCACATCACAAGGTCGGGCCGGTCAGCCGCGCCGCTTGCGGCGGACAAACCCGGCAAGACCGGCAAGACCGCCGCCCAGCAACAGCGCCGATGCCGGCAGCGGAATGGGCGCCGGGCCGTTATCGTCGGTCAGGTTGATGGTGATGGTGCCGTTATCCGTCAGCAACCCGTCAGACCCGCGGATCGTGGCGATATAGGTGCCGACCGCGAAACCCGCCGATTCCCAGACGAACTGGCCAGTGGCGGGATTGAACGTCGCCGTCGGCATCACCCCATCGGGACCAAGAAAGTCCACGAAGCTAAGCGTGACGGTATCGCCATCCGGGTCGGTGGCGGTGACGATCTGGCTGATCGTATCGCCAACGATGGCATTGACCACCAGATCGGTCACGGTCGGGGCGCGGTTGACGTTCGGCGCATCCTCGACCCCGTCAAAGATCCAGTAGAATTCAACCGAGGCAACCTCGCGTCCGCTGCCATCCGTCGCGCTGACCTTGCCGTCAAAGGCCTGGTCGCCGCCTTCGGGCTGATCGGTATAGGTCGCGGTCCCGGCGGCGGTGATATTGATGAAACCATCGGAATCGATGGAATATCCCGTCGCCTGATTGGCCGCGCCAACGCCGGTCAACCCGCTGGTGGTATTGCCATAGCTGATGGTCAGGCCCGACCCGCCGATGACATCAAGGTTATCCTTGTAAACCTCGTCGCGTTCGACCTCGATCTGGATGTTTTCAAGATTGAACAGGATCGGGGTGCTGGCGGTCTTGCCATCCCAATAGATCGTGGACCGGGTGCCATAACTGGAATCAGGGATTTTTGGCACGGTGCTGATCCAGCAGCAGCTGCCCCATTCGATCGTGTAAAGGCCGGGCGCGCTAAGCTGAATTGATGCGCTTTGTTCAATTTTGGTATAGCGCGAATCCGTCAGATCCTGGCTTTGCGTGGCGCCGGGCGTCACCTGACCGACCGAGCCTATAAAACCGCTTGGGCCGCTGACGCTGGCATTGATGCAATCATGCGGGAAGATACAGACAGACTGGCCCGGTTGCTGTCGCCAGAATGACTTCATGTCCAGCGTCAGCAGCCCCGAGGCCGACACCGACGGCACGATGGCCGCGCCGCGCCCATGCGTTGCATAGGCAGAACTTGCCGCCAGCAACGTCAATCCCGCAGCCAGCAATGTCTTGTTGATCAGAAACATAAGAGTGCTCCTACATACATGTAAAGTTGCGACTCTGAGCCTGTAAATAAGACGCAGGAGATAATCCGATAATTACATATGTAACAAAAACGTCAACTTAGATTCACTTTGGCGAACCTGTCGAAAAGACAGGTTAAATCATCAGCCGTTCAATTAATTCGGGGGGCGATGTCTTAATTCATTTGGATTCAAGCCGTTGATAAAAAATTTATACTTTTGGTTTCAAACCGGACAGGCATGGTGCGATCCGCTGGTGGCATTTATCCGTGACGGACATTTCCTTTTGCACCGGGCGCGCATTGCATATCCTGCATTTCCCACCCCCTGCCTGACGCCGCAACGGGGATCGGCAGGTTCCGCCCCGACACACGGCATTATCAGTTGTCGCCCTGCCCACATTGGTGAAAACTGCGCGCAACGCCCCTTCTTGGGCCTTGTCGGAAGGGAACGGGTATGCGCGCCACACGGGCGGTCCTTGGATTGGTGGCGATCCTGGCGGCAGCCGTGGGTGGGCTGTGGCTGACCGACCGTCTGATGGCGGCGCAGGAACCGGCGGCGACCGTGACGGCGGGGGGTGACGGCCCCTTGCGGGTGGAAACCATCGCCGCCGAAACCGTCACCTTCGCGGAAACCCTGCGCGCGGTGGGCACGGCGCGGGCACGATATGCCGTGGATCTGCTGCCCGAGGCCGGGGGCCGCATTGCCCGCATCGCCTTTCAGCCCGGCGACCGGGTTGCGGCGGGCGACATCCTGCTGGATCTGGACGACCGCGCCGAACAGGCCGATCTGAAGGCGGCCGAGGCGACATTGGCCGAAGCACAGGCCGCCTTCGCCCGGCAGGAACAGCTGAACCGCACCGGCAGCGCATCCGATGCCGCCTATCAGACCGCCCGCGCCGTGCAATTGCGGGCCGAGGCCGAACGCGATCGGGCCATGGTCGCGCTGGAAGATCGCAGCCTGCGCGCACCCTTTGCCGGTATTCTGGGCCTGACCGATCTGGTCGAGGGGCAGATGATCGACACCACCACCCCCATCGCCACGCTGGACGACCTGTCCGTGATCGAGGTCGATTTCAGCGTCCCCGAAACCCTGTTGCCACGGCTGCGGGCGGGGCAACGGGTTGATCTGACCTCATCTGCGTGGCCCGACCGGGTGTTTCAGGGCACCATCAGCCGCATCGACAGCCGCGTCGATGCCGCCACCCGATCCGTGGCCCTGCGCGCCGACATTCCCAATGACGACCGGGCGCTGGCGGGGGGGATGTTCCTGCAGGTCAGCCTGATCCTTGATGAACGCCAGCGCCCGGCGATCCCCGAAAACGCCATCTCGGTCGAAGGCGACCGCACCTTGGTCATGCTGGCCGATGGCGGCACGGCGCGTCAGCTGGAAATCGTCACCGGCCAGCAGCAGGACGGCCTGCTTGAGGTGGTCTCAAACCTGCCGCCATCCGCCCGGATCATCATCACCAATCTGCACCGCGTCAGCGATGGCAGCCCCATCGAGGCCGTGGCCCAGGAACGCCGGGCCGAGGCCGCGCCAGCAGAAACCGGAACCGCAAGAACCGGGGGCGGGGGATGAGCCTGTCCGATCTGTCGCTGCGCCGCCCGGTCACGGCGACGGTGCTGAACCTGCTGATCGTGCTGATCGGCGCGATGGCGATCCTGCGCCTGCCGGTGCGCGAACTGCCACAGGTCGATGCGGCCGAGGTGACGGTCAGCGTCACCTATACCGGGGCTGCGCCCGATGTGGTGGACAGTCAGGTCGCCTCGATCATCGAAGGCGCGCTGGCGGGCGTCAGCGGCGTGGTGTCGATGGCCACGGAATCCGAACGCGGGCGGATGCGCACGGTGCTGGCCTTTGATGCGGGCCGCGATATCGACGCCGCCGCCAATGACGTGCGCAATGCCGTCGAACGCGTGGTGGGCCGCCTGCCCGACGCCGCTGACCGCCCACGCGTGGACAAGAACGACAACGAGGGCGATCCGGTCCTGCGGCTGGCACTGTCCAGCCCGAACATGACGCCGCTGCAACTGTCGGATTACGCCACCCGCTTTCTGGTGGATCGTCTGGCCCGCCTGCCCGGTGTCGCCAATACCGCGACCTTTGGCGCGCGTTCGCCCTCGATGCGGATCTGGCTGGATCAGTCGCGCATGGCCGCCTATGGCATCACCACCAGCGACATCATCGCCGCGCTGCAGGCCAATAATGTCGAACTGCCCGCAGGCGAAATCGAAACCGGCGCGCGTCAGTTGCAGGTGCTGGCCCAGACCCGGTTCACCAGCCCCGCCACTTTCCGGCAGGTGGTGATCCGCGACGAAGGCC
>QIRE01000036.1_pt1 | contig 46965 bp, 44 predicted proteins | sample 2940141 | NCBI WGS metagenome assembly QIRE01 (sample SAMN09273532, study PRJNA473421) | Gut metagenome, whole genome shotgun sequencing project. | isolation source: gut tissue | host: Folsomia candida VU population | place: Netherlands: Amsterdam | collected 2016-03-06 | reverse complement strand
GTGCCGCTCTATCTTCGACGCCCCGATGCGGTCGAACTCAAAGATCAGAAGAAGCGTCGATGAGCGTCATCATCGACAAACTCGGCTACACCGACGTCGAGCGATGCGCGGAGTTGGAACGAGAACTGTTCGGTGGCGATTCACCGTGGCCCGCAGCGGCTTTCCGTGCGGAACTGAACGCTCCGTACAACCGGTACTTCGCCGCTCGCGAAGCGCAGGATGCCCCGGTGATCGGGTACGCGGGCATCTCCATCTTGGGGCCAGACGGTTTCCACGAGTGTGAGATTCACACGATCGCGACCGCCCTCAGTCATCGAGGTCAGGGGGTCGGCTGGGCGTTGCTCGCCGAGATGCTTGCCGTCGCAGATGGTTTGGCGGCGCCGGTGTTTCTGGAAGTGCGCGTCGACAACGATCCGGCCATCGACCTGTACGCGCGTAACGGTTTTGTGCGGTCCGGAGTTCGCAAAGGCTACTACCAACCGTCGGGTGCGGACGCCTACACGATGATTCGTCCAGCGGTGACCAGCGAGGAGCAATCGTCATGATCGTCATGGGAATTGAGAGCTCGTGCGATGAGACCGGAGTTGGCGTGGTGCGCTGGAACGACGACGGCACAACAACACTGCTCGCTGACGAAGTGGCGTCGAGTGTTGAACAGCACGCTCGGTACGGCGGCGTTGTACCCGAAGTGGCGTCGCGCGCACATCTGGAAGAGATGGTCCCGACGATGCGTCGGGCGCGCGAAGCGGCGGGTATCGACAAACCTGATGCCATTGCGGTGACCATCGGGCCGGGCTTGGCGGGCGCACTACTCGTCGGGGTAGCGGCGGCGAAGGCGTATGCGCTGGCGTGGGACGTTCCCCTTTATGCGGTGAATCACCTTGGCGGGCACGTCGCCGTGGACACGCTGGAACATGGACCGATGCCCGAATGCGTCGCACTGCTGGTGTCCGGTGGCCACACTCACCTGCTGCATGTGACCGACCTTGGCAAGCCAATCGTCGAACTCGGCACTACCGTCGACGATGCCGCCGGTGAGGCCTTCGACAAGGTCGCTCGATTGCTCGGTCTCGGTTATCCGGGCGGCCCGGTATTGGATTCCCTTGCGCGAGAGGGTGATCCGACGGCGATTGCGTTTCCGCGCGGGATGACCGGGCCGCGCGACGCCCGCTACGATTTTTCGTTTAGCGGGTTGAAGACCGCCGTCGCGCGCTACGTCGAGAAGTGTGAGCGTGACGGCGTCGAGGTGCCGGTCGCTGATGTCGCGGCATCGTTCCAAGAAGCTGTCGCGGACGTTCTCACGCTCAAGGCCATGCGCGCCTGCGCCGACCTCGGTGTGAACACCCTGGTACTCGGCGGGGGAGCGACGGCCAACTCGCGGATTCGGAGCCTTGCGCAAGAGCGCTGCGACGCCGCCGGTGTCACCCTGCGCGTTCCGAAGCCGCGGCTGTGTACCGATAACGGGGTGATGATCGCGACGCTGGGTGCGCATGTCATCGCGGGCGGCGCGGCACCGTCGGCGCTGACAGTTGCGGCCGATCCTGGAATGTCGGTGCAGCAGAGCTTGATCTAGGTGGTTGGCAACAGCTGCTGACAGCTGACCGACTGCTCCTTGAGGATCCGACGCTGCGTGGGGCGAGCCGCTCGGTAGCGCTTCACGCCGGCGTCGGTGAGGGCAGCGAACACGGAACGTCGGTCGGTGCTGCACATTGTGCGAGCAATGAGGCCGTCGGCTTCCAGTCTGGCAACGACGCGAGACGTCGCGCTCTGAGATAGGTGCACGTATTCGGCCAGGTCGCTCATGCGCGCCTTGGTTTTGTCGGCACGACTGAGGAACTCCAAAACTTCAAACTCGCTGGCCGACAGGCTGTGATTGGCCTGGAGCTCGCGGTCGAGGGTGCACGCGATGCGGTGGTATCGCACCGACAGGTCCTGCCACGCGTCAGCTAACGCGTCGTCGCTGACTGCATTGTCGGTGACAACATTGTCGGTGGTGGTCGTACCCATGGCCGCATACTATCACATGCAAGCGAAATAGATTCCTTGGAATTAAATGTGGACACATTAGATGTGTATGCATATAGTTCTGGAGTGACTTCAACACAGGTTGCTCCCACGGAACTGTCCACTACGTCAACGCGGCCAGCTGGGCCGCTGCACATCACTACCGGTTCGGGCTGGTCATCCAAGGTTTGGCTGCTGCTCGTCGTCCTTGCCGGTGCCCTCTTCCTTGACGGCCTCGATATCTCGATGGTCGGTGTCGCTCTTCCGTCGATCGGCGAAGACCTCGCCATGAACTCGTCGCAGTTGCAATGGATCGTGTCCGGGTACGTCCTGGGCTACGGCGGACTGTTGTTGCTCGGCGGGCGGGCCAGTGACCTCTTTGGTCGGCGTCGGGTATTCCTCGGCGCCCTCGGGGTGTTCGGCGTCGCCTCGGTGATCAGTGCGCTCGTCGACATCAACGGCTTGATCATCGCGTTGCGGTTCATCAAGGGCATCGCCGCCGCGTTCACCGTCCCCGCCGGGCTGTCGATCATCACCACGACCTTCGCCGAAGGTCCGGCCCGCAATCGGGCACTGAGTATCTACACCGTGTGCGGTGCGAGTGGATTCTCGCTCGGCCTGGTGTTCGGCGGATTGCTGACCGAGCTCTCCTGGCGCGCGACGCTCCTGTTCCCCGGGCCGGTAGCGCTGCTGCTGTTCATCGTTGGTTCGCGAGTGATTCCGGCCGTCGCGTCGAAGCGCTTCGAATGGTCGCACTTTGATGTCGTGGGTGCGGTGACGAGTACCGGCGGCCTTCTGCTGCTGGTCTTCGGAGTGGTGCGCGCGCCCGAACTCGGTTGGGGTTCGGCCGCGACTATCGGCACGCTCGCCGCAGCCGCGGCGTTGATCATCGCCTTCGTGGTCACCGAGAAACGACACCCGCATCCGCTTGTGCGACTTGGGATCCTGCGCTCGGCAACGCTCGTGCAGGCGAACATATCGGCGGCGCTGATGTTCGGCGGCTACGTGGCGTTCCAGTTCGTGGTGACGCTGTACCTGCAGCAGTCGATGGGCTGGTCACCCCTGGCCATGGCGCTCGGATTCCTGCCTGCCGGCCTGATCGTCGCGCTGAGTGCCACCAAGATGGATAAGGTCCTCGACCGCGTTCCTACGCAGTACCTGCTGGTGGTTGGTTTCGCCGCGTTCCTAGGTGCGTACCTGTGGTTCGCGCGGGTCCAGCCTGGCCACGCCATGGGCTACGCGAACTTCTTGCTTCCGACGATCCTGTTGCTGGGTATTGGTTTCGCCCTGACGTTCCCATCGGTGATGTCACAGGGCACCGCCGGCGTTGGTGACGACGAGCAGGGGCTTGCATCGGGGCTGGTCAACACCGCCACCCAGGTCGGCGGCGCGGTGATGATGGCGGTGGTGACGGCGATCCTCAGCAGTTCGCACACACCTACGGTTCCCGGTCAGCCGCTCGGCGGAATGTCGACCGCGATCTGGGTGGTCAGCGGTTTGGCGGCGGTCGGCCTCGTCGGAGCGGTTGTGACGGCGTGGCTACATGCCCGCCGACCTTGAGCGCTGGCACTCTCATGTATAGAGTGCTAGGTGGCGCTGTAAGAAAACCTCGTTCACCCGCGACGACGAGGCGATCACATCAGGGCCGCACACGTTAATTCAACGAAAGCAGAGGACTCACATCGTGGCGAGCGTGAACATTAAGCCGCTTGAGGACAAGATCCTGATCCAGGCCGTCGAGGCTGAGACCACCACCGCGTCGGGCCTAGTTATCCCCGATACGGCCAAGGAAAAGCCCCAGGAGGGCAAGGTCATCGCGGTCGGACCCGGCCGTTGGGATGAGGGTGGCGCTAAGCGCGTCCCGCTCGACGTCGCAGAAGGCGACGTCGTGATTTACAGCAAGTACGGCGGCACCGAGATCAAGTACGGTGGCGAGGAATACCTGATCCTGTCGGCACGCGACGTGCTGGCAATCGTCGGATAACTTCCGACACCAGGGCAACCGAACACCGCCCCGCAACTCCGTCGAGGAGATGCGGGGCGGTGTTTTTGGTTCCCGGCCTTTGTGACTCGGCTAGCTCGCAACGCGGCGTCGGGTGCGCTTGAGTAATAGCGCCCGCTCGGATTCCGACAGCCCGCCCCAGATCCCGTATGGCTCAGCCACCGACAACGCGTGGTTGCGGCACGACTGGAGAACCGGGCACTGGTTGCATAGCTGCTTGGCTCGACGCTCGCGGTGCGCACGGGCCCGCCCACGTTCGCCGTCGGGGTGGAAGAAGACCGACGACTCGACTCCCCGGCACATGCCATGCATCTGCCAGTCCCAGATATCTGCGTTCGGGCCGGGTAATTCGTGTGGCAACGGCATGTGATTCTCCTTTTGCAAATAAAGTCGCAAGCGCTGTGCCAACACTAGGCAGCAGCGAGAAATAGAGTCAATTCGCTATTTGGGGCACCCAAACTGGCTATTGTTTCTGCGTTGTTAACCCTTTCGTTAATCGCGTTGTTCGGGAGCGCTATTGTTTGTCGAGCCTGCGTGGATGCTCGTTCTACCAGTGCGTATGCCGGTGACCAGTGACTATGGCTGTGCCTTCGGGGCGAGAGTCGAACCTGTGGTCATTGGCCGTCGGCGTCGGCCATTAACATTGAGGAAATGACACGGTCGCTCGGTGTTGATCAGTGTCACAAGAATTGGCGAAAAGTTGACAGGTTAAATTCATGAAAACTCATAACGTCGGCTTCGGGATAGATGACTGGCGGACCGCCGTTGCCCTTGGGGCGCGCGGGTATGTCTGCGCTGGTGACGGTGTGATTCGGCAAGCGGCCGCCGGCTCTCGGTCGGCGGTGTCTGAGCCGTCGATCACCTCGCTGTGGGCTAGCACACAGGCGTCGTGGATACGGCAAAGCGGACGTCATGGCACGGCGTTGAGCCTCGACGGTCAGGCTGCGGCGCTGGCCGTCGAAGCTCCGGATGGTCCGTGGCGCACCGCGGCCATTGCCGACGCGTTGACCGGATTGGCCGCCGACAATCTCGGGCGCGGGCGATTCGCGGTATCGGGGCGGCTGCTGGAGCGGGTGCGCGACGAGGTGTTGCCGACGATCGCGCCCGGTGCGGATTTCGAGGTCGGGGACCGGTTGCGGTTGCGGTGGCGATGGGTCAGCGCCGAACTGGGTCTGTATTCCGGCGACGTCGAGTCGGCGGCAACGCATAGCGCAGCGGCACTCGACCTGGTTGAGGGGATCGGGTCTGCACGGCATCGAATCAAGACGCAGCTCATTGGCGCCGCGGCGTCGGCGATGGTGGGCAACGCGGCGCAGGCGCTCGCGGCGGCCGGCGTTTGTGCTGACGAGACGGCTGAACTCGATCTCCTGCCGTTAAATTGGGCTGCGCTGACTATGTTGTCTGGAATGGGTGAACCGGTTGCGGACCGATTGGCACGAGTGCGCAACGATCTGACGGCCCGAGGAATGTCGCTGTGAAACACGCGACTAGAGTGTCTTGAGGGTCCGGCCCGCTGACACAGATCGCGACCTGGCCGTTCGACGCCGATTATTGCCGCCGATGTAACACAGGGACCACCACTACCGATGAACTTGACGGGTGCTGAGTTAGACGCCGCCGTTCTTGCCGCAGGGCAAGGCGATCGCGCGGCGCTTGAAGCAGTACTCGCAAGTGTGCAGGACCCGATTTTGAGGTACTGCAGAGGACGCATTGGAGTGGGAGAACGACACCTGTTCTCCGCTGATGACATCGCACAGGAGGCGCTCATGGCGGTCATGACCGCCCTGCCCCGATATCGGGACCAGGGCCGACCGTTCATGGCATTTGTCTACGGCATCGCTTCCCACAAGGTCGCCGATGCCATGCGCGTTGTCGGACGTACGAAGTCTGACCCCACCGACGTCGTGCCCGAGACCCCGACGGTTGTCGGCGGACCCGAGCAGTTGGCGATCGCGGCGGACACCAGCGCACGCATGAAGCAACTTCTGGAGATCCTTCCGGAGAAGCAGCGTGAGGTGGTCATCCTGCGGATGGTCGTCGGCATGTCCGCCGAAGAGACCGCCCAGATGGTCGGCAGCACTCCAGGAGCTGTGCGAGTCGCACAGCATCGCGCCCTCACAAAACTAAAGGAAGAACTTACTAGGTCCGGAGGAATCGATGAGCGACGAGCTTAGCCGCCGTCGGCTGGAAAGCGTGCCGTCGCAGCCGCAGCCAGCGCAAACGCGCGCTACCGGGTGGCAGCGTCATGGCGACACGAACGACGCCATCGATATGAACGCCGTCCGCGCCGACGATGAGTTCCTCGAGGCCCTGTCCCGCGACATGCCCGTCGCGACCAACTCCGACGCCGAGTACCAGTTGGCGTCGCTACTTGCCGGGTGGCGGCACGACCTTCTGGCCGAGCCCGCACCGGAGTTCCCGTCGATCGATGAAGTCGAGCGCGCCATCGTCGCGTCCGAACCTCGACGCACCACCCGCAAGGCGATTCGCCATCTCCGACTTGCCTCGGGTGCCGCTGCGGTCGTCATCGTCGCCGCTGCTGGCCTCGGCGTCCTGTCGCAGGGTGCCGCGCCGGGCGATCCGCTATGGAACGTGAAGCGAGTCGTGTTCTCGCAGCAGGCTGAACAAACCCAGGCAGCTACCGATGCGCAGCAAAACCTGGAGCGCGCCGAGTCCGCGATGGCCCGCGGTGACGTCGCCGGGGCGCAGAAATATGTCGATCAAGCGGCGTCGGATCTGAAGCCGGTCCGCGACGACAAGACCCGCAAGCAAATGGACGACTGGATCACCCGTTTGCGGGCTGGCGTGCCCAAGGCGCCGGTGTCGAAGAGTTCGTCGAGCAGCGCGTCGACCAAGCCGAGTACCGGCCCGACGTCGGTGCCGCCGGACCTGCGTAGCCAGATGCAGCTACCGACCGTGGTGCCAACCGTTCCGCCGACTACCGGCGAGACGACCGTCCCGACCACGCAGCTGCCGGTCCCCACCACGCCGACGCAACCAACCGTCGTGCCGACGGTGCGTCCGGGTCCAGGTCTTCCGACCCTTCCGCCGATCTCGATTCGCCCGAACTAGGGGACTGGGGGCTAGCCGGCTCCGTGTTGGTGGGCGTCGGCGTAGCCGCGGCAGTAGTCCCATGTGACATACGCCTCGGGACGCGGATCGACCGCGGGCTCGTGCGGCCGGACGCTACCGTCGATGAGCAATTGAAGTAGGTTCGCGCGCAACATATCCCAGTCGTGATAGTGGTCTTCGTTACAGTCCTCGCACACGACGACCAGCCCGCGGATTCCCCGATGGGCCAGCAACGCCTCGTAAACGGCGAGGTCAGCAAGATCTTCTTCGACGGCTAGGCGCTCATGTGCATCCAGCGGAACTCCAGGTTCAACGGAGTCGAGTGCCATCGACGGATCGCTGGGATCGTCGGCAAACGGATCCGGCGGGAGGCCTGGAGGAAAGTGGTCGCGCACACGTCCACGGTAGCTGATCGCCGCGGGGGAATGCTCCTCGCGCGTTATGCGTTTGTGCATTGACTCCGCGATTTAGTTCGCTGATCCCAACTCGATAGGATGGACCGATGACGACTGTGCGCACCGGCGGCGACGATCCCGGCAAAGTTGCGATGCTCGGCCTGACCTTCGACGACGTGCTGCTGCTGCCGTCGGCATCCGATGTCATTCCCAGTGACGTTGACACGTCGTCGCAGGTGACGCGCAACATTCGACTCCGCGTACCGCTGGTTTCGTCGGCCATGGACACGGTGACCGAGTCCCGCATGGCCGTGGCGATGGCCCGGGCGGGCGGCATGGGTGTCCTGCACCGCAACCTGTCGATCGAGGACCAGGCGGCCCAGGTGGAGACCGTTAAGCGCTCCGAAGCTGGCATGGTGACCGATCCGGTGACGTGTTCGCCGACGGACACCTTGGCCGAGGTCGACGCGATGTGTGCCCGCTACCGGATCTCCGGTCTTCCGGTGGTCGACGGGAAGAACGAACTAGTCGGCATCATCACTAATCGCGACATGCGTTTCGAGGTCGACACCAATCGTCCAGTCGCCGAAGTTATGACCAAGGCCCCGCTGATCACCGCACAAGAGGGTGTGTCGGCCGAAGCGGCGCTCGGACTGTTGCGCCGCAACAAGATTGAGAAGCTGCCGATCGTCGACGGTAATGGTCGCCTCACCGGCCTGATTACCGTCAAGGATTTCGTCAAGACCGAGCAGCACCCGCTCGCCACCAAGGATGCCGACGGTCGCCTGCTCGTTGGTGCCGCGATTGGTACCGGTAGCGAGCAGTGGACGCGCGCGATGACGCTCGCCGACGCCGGTGTGGACGTGCTGATCGTCGACACCGCGCACGCCCACAACAGCAAGGCGCTCGACATGGTGGCGCGCCTGAAGAAAGAGGTCGGTGACCGCATTGATGTGGTCGGCGGCAATGTCGCGACCCGCGCGGCGGCGCAGGCGTTGATCGACGCAGGTGCCGACGCCGTCAAGGTCGGCATCGGACCGGGCTCGATCTGCACCACTCGCGTGGTTGCCGGTGTCGGGGCCCCGCAGATCACCGCGATCCTCGAAGCGGTCGCGGTCTGCCAGAAGGCCGACATCCCGGTGATCGCCGACGGTGGCCTGCAGTACTCCGGTGACATCGCCAAGGCGCTCGCCGCGGGCGCATCGACCGCTATGCTCGGCTCGCTCCTCGCCGGAACCGCCGAATCGCCGGGTGAACTGGTCTTTGTCAACGGCAAGCAGTTCAAGAGCTACCGCGGGATGGGATCGCTTGGTGCGATGCAGGGCCGCGGGCAGGCCAAGTCGTACTCCAAGGACCGCTACTTCCAGGACGACGTCCTCAAAGAGGAGAAGCTCGTTCCCGAGGGCATCGAAGGGCGCGTGCCGTTCCGTGGTCCGCTTGCACAGGTGGTCCACCAGCTCGTCGGCGGATTGCGCGCGGCGATGGGATACACCGGGTCGGCGACGATCACGGACCTGCAGAAGGCTCAGTTCGTGCAGATCACTGCGGCGGGGCTCAAGGAGTCGCACCCGCACGACATCACCCTGACAACCGAGGCCCCGAACTACTACGCGCACTGATCACATATCGTGATCTGTCGGTGTACCAGCAGCTTCAACGAAAGGCGCCAAGGTGCGTGACCTCGTCGACATCGGTATGGGCCGAACGGCTCGTCGAACTTTTGAGCTCGATGACATTTCGATAGTTCCGTCCCGACGGACCCGATCGTCGAAGGATGTGTCGACGGCATGGCAGATCGACGCCTACCGTTTCACGGCGCCCATCCTGTCCCACCCGACCGACGCGCTCGTCTCACCGGCGACGGCCATTGCGCTCGGTAAGCTGGGCGCGCTCGGTGTACTCAACGGTGAGGGACTGTGGGGCCGGCACCGCGACGTCGAGGCGAAACTCGCCGAACTGGCGGACATCGCGGAGAACGACCCCGACCCGCGCGCCGCGATCCGACATCTCCAGAAGCTGCATGCGGCACCCCTGAACACCGACCTGCTCGGCGAAGTTGTCGCGCAGATTCGGGACGCGGGCGTGACGACCGCGGTGCGCGTCAGCCCGCAGCATGCGGCTGAACTCACTCCGACGCTGCTTGCCGCCGGAGTGGAACTCCTCGTTGTCCACGGCACGATCATCTCTGCCGAGCACGTCACGGATGGTGACGACGACGTCGAGGCCGAACCGCTCAACCTCAAAACGTTCATCGCCGAACTCGACATCCCGGTGATCGCTGGCGGCGTACACGACCACCGGACCGCGCTGCATCTCATGCGGACCGGCGCGGCAGGCGTCATCGTCGGATATGGTTCGGCCGAGGGTGCCACCACCACCAATGAGGTTCTCGGCATTGGTGTTTCGATGGCGACCGCCGTCGCCGACGCTGCCGCCGCGCGCCGCGAGTACTTGGACGAAACCGGTGGGCGCTACGTGCATGTCCTCGCCGATGGCGACATTCATACTTCCGGCGATCTGGCCAAGGTCATCGCGTGCGGCGCGGACGCCGCAATCCTAGGAACGCAGCTAGCCGCGGCGTCGGATGCGCCGGGCAAGGGCTGGTTCTGGCCCTCGGCAGCAGCTCATCCGTCGACGCCGCGCGGTGCGTTGCTACAGGTTGCCGCCGGTTCGGATGATGATCGTCCGGATCTTGACCAGATTCTCAACGGCCCGTCCGACGATCCGTACGGCGAATTGAATATCGTCGGCGCGCTGCGGCGCTCGATGGCCAAGGCCGGCTATTCGGACCTCAAGGAATTCCAGAAGGTCGGGCTCAACGTTCGAGCGTGACAACGCCCATTGTCAGTTAGGGTGACCTGGCTTACCTATCTACTGGCGAGTAAGTACGATAGCCGAATGTCGAATAGCCACTATGACGTGCTGATTGTCGGATCTGGTTTCGGAGGCAGTGTCACTGCTCTTCGACTAGCGGAGAAGGGTTACCGCGTCGGCGTCATCGAGGCGGGACGACGTTTCTCCGACGACCAGTTCGCGAAGACCAGCTGGCGACTGCGGAAGTTTGTGTGGGCGCCGAAGCTCGGCCTGCTGGGTATTCAGCGCATCCACCTGCTCAAGGACGTGATGATTCTCGCCGGCGCGGGCGTCGGGGGCGGTTCGCTGAACTACGCGAACACGCTTTACAAGCCGCCGACTCCATTCTTCACCGATCCGCAGTGGAACCACATCACCGATTGGGAAGACGAACTGTCGCCGTACTACGACCAGGCGCGCCGCATGCTTGGCGTGGTTACTAACCCGACGTTCACCGAATCGGACCGCGTGATGAAGGAAGTGGCTACCGAAATGGGCGCGGAAGACACCTTTGTGTCGACCCCCGTCGGTGTGTTCTTCGGCGCGAAGACCGGCGGCGAAGGCCAGCCGGGCGAGACAGTCGCCGACCCGTACTTCGGTGGTGTTGGTCCGACGCGTACCGCATGTACCGAATGCGGCGCGTGCATGACCGGCTGCCGGGTCGGAGCCAAGAACACATTGCTCAAGAACTACCTCGGACTTGCCGAAACCAAGGGTGCGACGGTTCACGCCCGTACTACGGTGACCGAGATCCGAGAGCGCCCCGAAGGTGGCTGGGAAGTCGATACCGAAGGGTCGTCGGCGTGGGGGCCGCTCGGCGCGCGTCGTACGACGTTCACCGCGGACAACGTCGTGATGGCCGCGGGCACGTTCAACACGCAGAAGCTGTTGCATGCGGCGAAGGGGTCGACGCTGCCGAAGATCTCCGACGCCATGGGTGTGCTCACGCGCACTAACTCGGAGTCGATCCTCGGTGCGATGGCCCGCAAGGCTGACCCCGCGCACGACTTTTCGCACGGTGTCGCCATCACGTCGTCGTTCCATCCCGAGCCGGATACCCATATCGAGCCAGTCCGGTACGGCAAGGGCTCCAACGCGATGGCGTACCTGCAAACCGCGCTCACCGACGGTGGCACGCGCAGTAACCGTCTCGGTCAATTGTTGAAGCAGATCCTGCGGAATCCGTTCTTGCTGGTCCGATTGGTTCTGGTGCGCAAGTGGAGTGAGCGCACCGTCATCGCGCTCGTCATGCAGTCGACCAACAACTCGCTGACGACGTTCGTCCGTAAGCGCGGACCGTTCAAGTACGTGACGTCGCGGCAGGGCCACGGTGAGCCGAATCCCACCTGGATCCCGGCTGGCAATGAAGCGACTCGTCGAGTCGCCGACAAGCTCGACGGCGGACTTGCCGGTGGCACCTGGGGCGATGTGTTCAATATCCCGCTGACCGCTCACTACCTCGGCGGCTGCGTGATCTCCGACGATCCCGCCAGCGGCGTCATCGACCCGTACCACCGCGTGTGGAACTACCCGTCGATGTACGTCGTCGACGGTGCGTCGATCACCGCCAACCTCGGTGTGAACCCCTCGCTGTCGATCTGCGCGCAGGCCGAGCGCGCCGCGGCGTTGTGGCCCAACAAGGGTGAGATCGATACGCGCCCCGAACAGAGCGTCGGGTACGAACGGATTTCGCCGGTCCAACCGTCGTCGCCGGCCGTCCCCGCTGACGCGCCGGGCGCCCTGATTCTGCCGATGCCGAAGGTTCGGCCGAAGACGTCGGCCGGGTAGCAAGACATCATGACCCGAACGCACCGTTGGTGTCGTCGTTGAAATTTGTGCGTGCGTCGTTGATCGCACTGCGCGGCCCGTAGAGGCGAGCAACCGCTGAGCGCGTACCGCCGGGGCAGACAATTTCTAGACTTCCGCTGTCCTTCACAGTGAAGATGGGCCCCGCGCCGGTCGTCGGAATGTTGTTGATGCTTGACGCCACGGCTCCCTCGTGTCCGATCACCACGCAGCCGGTTCGGCCGTGTGTGTCCCACGACGCCTGCGCCTGCGTGGAGCCGATCAACCTGATGTGTGCCTCGGGTTGCTGAGCCGCAGCAGCCGGTCCGACGCCGGCCAGGACGCCAGCCGAAGTCGCCGCGCAAAGCAGGCTGACCGCAACCGATTTGGTGATTCGCATGATGATCTCCTCCGTTGTCGACGACCCGGTGTCGCCGGTACGTCAACACTGGAGCCCGTTGACGGCGGACGCACGAGTAGCCGACTACGTCATTTTCGAGATGGTGTCGCGCGGCCTTGGGCTGAGTAGTGCATTGTCGACTGCGACCCGCCGACGTCCTCCCGATAGACTTAGCGCGTGACACCAGCCTCATCGGACCATCCCCGCCCAGTCCTCGTCGTCGACTTTGGCGCGCAGTACGCGCAGCTCATCGCCCGACGAGTGCGTGAGGCGCGGATCTTCTCCGAAGTCATCGCCCACGACGCTCCGATCGAGGAGTTCCGGGCCAAGAAGCCGGTCGCACTCGTGTTGTCGGGCGGCCCCGCGTCGGTCTTCGCCGAGGACGCGGCCGTGTTCAACCCCGAGATCCTCGACCTCGACGTTCCGATCTTCGGCATCTGCTATGGATTCCAGGCGATGGCACAGGCACTCGGCGGAACCGTCGCAAACACGGGTGGTCGGGAGTTTGGTCGAACGACGTTGACGCCCAACGGTTCTGGTCTCTTGCATTCCGGTCTTCCGGACGAGCAGCCGGTGTGGATGAGCCACAACGACGCCGTGCAGGTTGCCCCCGACGGCTTCACCGTCACGGGCTCGACGCCCGGTGCGCCCGTCGCCGCGTTTGAGAACGTCGATGCCAAGATGGCCGGTGTCCAGTACCACCCGGAGGTGCTGCACAGCCCGCACGGCCAACAGGTCCTCACACGATTCCTGTACGAGATCGCCGGCCTTGAGCCGACGTGGACGGCCGCGAACATCGCGGATTCGCTCATCGATTCGGTGCAGGAACAGATCGGCGACGGTCTGGCGATCTGCGGTCTCTCCGGCGGCGTCGATTCCGCGGTTGCGGCAGCGCTCGTCCAGCGTGCCATCGGCGATCGATTGACCTGCGTTTTCGTCGACCACGGACTCCTGCGCGCTGGAGAGCGTGAGCAGGTGCAGCACGACTTTGTCGCTGCGACCGGGGCGCGCCTGGTAACCGTCGACGCCGAGGAGAAGTTCCTGGGCGAACTGGCCGGGGTGAGTGATCCGGAAGCCAAGCGGAAGATCATCGGACGGGAATTCATCCGGTCATTCGAGGGTGCCGTCACCGACGTTCTCGGGGACCGGGCGGCGTCCGGGGAAAAGGTCGACTATCTCGTCCAGGGCACCCTGTACCCCGACGTCGTCGAGTCCGGCGGAGGGTCGGGGACGGCAAACATCAAGAGTCATCACAACGTCGGCGGCCTGCCCGACGACCTCGAATTCTCCCTCGTCGAGCCCCTGCGACTGTTGTTCAAAGACGAGGTGCGCGCCGTCGGACGCGAGTTGGGTCTGCCCGAGGAAATCGTTGGGCGCCAACCATTCCCGGGTCCGGGGCTGGCGATTCGGATCGTCGGGGAAGTGACCGCGGATCGTCTTTCGCTACTGCGCAAAGCGGATCTCATCGCCCGGGAAGAGCTGACTGCGGCTGGCCTCGACGGCCAGATTTGGCAGTGCCCGGTGGTTCTGCTCGCGGACGTGCGCAGCGTCGGGGTGCAGGGCGACGGCCGCACCTACGGTCACCCGATCGTGCTTCGGCCGGTGTCGTCGGAGGATGCGATGACCGCCGACTGGACCCGCGTGCCCTACGAGACGCTGGAACGTATTTCGACGCGGATCACCAATGAGGTGCCCGACGTGAACCGAGTGGTACTCGACGTGACGAGCAAGCCGCCGGGCACTATTGAGTGGGAGTAGGCGGGCTGCCCCCACCCCCCAAAACCGCCCCGGAGCGGGTTCAAATCCACGCATAGGATTATGAGCCCGCTCCGGGGCGGTTTTGGGGCAGTGAGCGGGGCTTACGACGGGCCCGACCGCGCCCCGACGAAGATCAAGCTCAGTCCCACAACCACGGCCACGGCCACGACGACCCAGACTAGGTTTGCGATGTCGGGCAGCGTGGGGCTACCACCGAGACCCCAGCCGGCGACGACAAGCGCCACCAGGCCGATGAGAATCAAGTGTGGCGCCCGACGCGCCTTTTCTGTGTCATTCACGTCTGTGTCACTCACGGATCAACTCCACTTCGCCCATGCTCACGTGAGCATTCAGATGTAACACCGGAGCGTTCTCCGCTCCGACGCGGCCCGTCGGGCACTTCACGGTACCGACCTGCGACGTGCAGTTGGCTTCGACGGCCATCGACTGTGGCACTCGGACGCGGATCTCTCCGACGCCGGAGCGCACCTCAAGAGTGCGGTCTTTCGACAGTTTGACGCCCGTGAGGTCGACCTTCAGCGATCCGGCGCGCAACTGGTAGCTGGTCGCAATGTCGTTCTCGCTCATCGGCTTCCACGAGCGATCACCAAACTCGCCGTTCGGTAGCCCGGAAAAATTCGAGGTCACGCCGAGTACAACTACGGCGATCATGGCGACGACGACGCCCGGAACCAAACCGGGAGCGTGGCGTCGGGTGCTACGCCGGAATCCGGCGATCACCAAGCCCGCGCCCAGGACAGCGAGTGCCAACGCCGCGATGCGTGCCGGAGTGAACCAGTCGACGCCTGCCAGCGACGCCGCGTAGCCGCCAGCCGCGACGAGAATCGCTATGCCGTAGGTGACGAAACTGAAGGGCGAACGCTTCTTGGCCTGCGCGACAACGGAAGCCGCGGTCGTCGGTTCGGGAAGGTCCCACGCGAAACGTGCCGTACCGAGTGGATCCCACCGCGGCGGATTCTGCGCGGTCACCGGGGCGGTCACCGTGGATGGTGCGGGCGTCGGGGGCGAGGTTGTTAGCGGCGGTGTCGAAAGCGGCGAGGTCGAAAGCGGCGAGGTCGGCGCTGCCGGAGCGGGTGTTTGGTCGCTCGCGGCGGGGGCATCGGAACCACCGTCGGGCACGACGATCGTTGGCGGCTCGGGCACGGCAAGCCCTGCCGATGCCGTTCCGGTGGCCTGTGCGAATGCGTCGGCGTAGGTGTCGATGCTCGTTCCGATCGGCGGCGTGGGTGTCCGCTGGTGCAACAGCCACCATCCGACGGCCAGCAAGCCCAACCCAACGAATCCGCTGGAACTCCACGTCGAGTTCGGCCCAAACGAGCTGATCCCGATGATCGCCAGCACTATCAGGCCGATCACCTGGCCCTTGCCGAGGCCGTGCCGAGCAAGGCCGTCGAGTGCCGGTAATGGAAGGTGCGCGTGCGTGCGTCGCCATTCGTCATAGGCGAGGTGTGGGTGTTGCGCCTGCCACTGGGAGAATGCGTTCTCGGTCGCCTGCCCCGACAGCGCGCGTTCAGACGGCAGGATCAGCCACGCGGCGATGTAGACGAGGATTCCGCTACCGCCAAACAGCGTCGCAACTACGAACGCAACCTTGACGACAGTCGGATCCACCCGGTACCGATTACCGATACCGGCGCAGACGCCGGCGACCGTACGGCCACTCGACGGCCGGATCGGCCGCGTAGTCCACAAGTTCTCGAGGTCCCGCCGCTTGGAAGATTCCTTGGTGTCCATGCCAATAATCGTGCGACGACGCGGCGCCGCGGCCAATCGGGAATCACCCTGAGATCGTCCCCGGGGTTTGAGTTCGGGCAAACCGGTGGCTTCCCTGATGGGCAGGACCTCGATTGCATGGAAGTATCGATAGCGTGAGTCGATCCGTGCCCGTGCTGCCTACGCCGCCGCCACCGCCCAAGGTGCAGCGGCGCGACGGCGGCCGGGTCGTGGCTGGTGTTGCAGGGGGGATCGCCGACTACTTCGGTGTCGATGTGTTTCGGGTTCGCGTCGTGTTCGTCGTTCTCGCCGCACTGGCGGGCGCCGGGGTCGTGGCCTACGCACTGCTGTGGTTCTTCTGCCCGCAGGGCGACGACGACACCGAGATCTCGCCGCGCGAGCGTCGTCAGGCGTACGGACTTGCGGTCCTCGGACTCGTCGCCGCATTCGTCGTGGGGTTTGCGGCGTCGGGAACGCCTGCGGCCCAACTTGTTCCGCTGGTTGTCATCGCTATCGGTGCGAGCCTGGTGTGGCGCGAGTTCGACAAATCGCGCGCCGAGCCGCATACCCCGCTGCGCACCTGGACTCGGGTCGCTGGCGGTGCGATTCTCGTTATCGGCGGCCTCGGCGTCGTGGTGTGGGCCGGCGATACCTCGTTTGGTGGACTGAATTCCACCCTGCTTGCCGTGATCGCGACGTTGATTGGCGTCGTGCTGCTGACGGTGCCGCTATGGATGCGACTGTGGCGCGCGCTCAATGAAGAACGTGCGGCGGCAATCCGGACCGCGGAACGAGAGGAGATCGCGTCGCATCTGCACGATTCGGTGCTACAGACGTTGGCGCTCATCCAGAAGCGCTCCGACCGTCCCGACGAGGTTGCGCGCCTTGCCCGACGCCAGGAACGCGAGCTGCGCGGTTGGTTGTTCGGCGACAATACGGGAGCCGGCGATTCGCTTGCCGGTGCGCTGAAAGCCGTTGCCGCCTACGTCGAAGACAACTACGACGTTGACGTTGATGTGGTGACCGTCGGCGACCTTGCGCCGGAAGCGGGTGATCGACGCTGGGATGCGCTCGTCGCCGCGAGCCGCGAGGCGCTCGTCAACGCCGCCAAACACTCGGGGGAACGTAAGGTCGACATGTACTGCGAAATCGAGGACGAGCAGGTGGAAGTGTTTGTGCGCGACCGCGGTTCGGGCTTCGACGTCGACGCCGTCGACGCCGACCGGCGCGGCATCACCGGCTCTATTCGCGGCCGCATGGACCGAGCGGGCGGCGCGGTGACCATCACGTCGGCGGCGGACCGTGGCACCAACGTCGCGCTACGGATGCCGCGCGGCGACCATAACCACGGGGACAAAGATCATGGCGAAGACAACCGGCACGACCGTGCCGAGATTAGTGATCGAGGATGAATCAGCGTATGACCGATGAGCCGAGCGTTTCGGCGGGCAACTACAAAGTCTTCCTGGTCGACGACCACGGAGTGTTCCGGTCCGGTGTGCGCACCGAACTGTCGGGGGAGGCGCAGCTGACGGTCGTCGGCGAGGCCGGAACCGTCGCCACCGCGGTCGACGGCATCATCGCCACTCGCCCCGACGTCGTACTGCTCGACGTTCACATGCCCGACGGTGGTGGTGTCGCGGTGCTGAGAGGCGTAACCGACCGACTCGGCTCCGACGCCCCGGTCTTCCTGGCCCTTTCGGTTTCCGACGCCGCCGAAGATGTCATCGCGACAATCCGAGCCGGTGCCCGTGGCTACGTCACCAAGTCGATCGACGGGCGCGGCCTGGCGGACGCGGTGCGTCGAGTGGCGGAAGGCGACGCGGTATTCAGCCCGCGGCTGGCAGGGTTCGTCCTCGACTCGTTCACTGGAAAGTCGGCGGTCGGTGAGCCGCCGCTGGACCCTGAACTGGACTCGTTGACCCGACGTGAGATGGAGGTTCTGCGGTTACTCGCGCGTGGATACACCTATCGCGAGATCGCCGAGGAACTCTTCATTTCCATTAAAACCGTTGAGACACATGCCTCTAACGTGCTGCGCAAGACTCAACAATCCAACCGGAACGCCCTGACACGGTGGGCCGCGACCCGGCACATCGGGTGAGATAGGCGGCTATCGCACCAATGCGATGACCAGCACCGCCACGCCCGCCAACACCGCGAAGAACAGCAGAATTGTCACCGCCAGCGTTACCGGCGAGGTGGCCGGACGCTGCCGCGAAGGCGCCGCGTAGCTGGATGGCACGCTCGGATACGAGGACGTCGCCGCGTAATACGGCTGCGGGGTGAGTGTCGGTGCGTAGGCGTGGTTCGTGGGCAGCGGCGGAGTCGCGCTTCCGGGGCGCGCCGTCACCGGTACGTAGTTGCCGGTTGTGCTGCTGCGGGTCGGGGGCGGTGTCCGCAATGCCCACAGGGGGACGGCACCGTCGCGCTTGGCAAGCGGGCGGGTCAGAATCTGCTCCGTCGTGGCATGTTTACCCGCAGCCACCGCGGCGAGCTCATCACGCGCTTCGAGCATCGTCGGGCGATTGGCCGGGCTCGGTTCGAGGAGATGCAGAATGACATCTTGCAGTGGACCGGCTTTGGTCATCGGATCGATCTGTGCGCGAGCAACCTTGTGTAGCAACACAAGTGGGTTGTCATCGACCCCGAACGGGGGCTGTCCCTCGACCATCGTGTAGACCGTTGCGCCGAGTGAGTAGACGTCGGATGCCTCGGTGGGGTCGGCGCCGCGCGCGACTTCTGGAGCGAAGTAAGCGGGCGTTCCGGTGATCATGCCGGTCTGTGTCAGATTGACGTCGTCCTTCGCGCGGGAGATGCCGAAGTCGGTGATTTTGACCTGGCCCGCGTTGCGGCCGCCGCTGGCGATCAGAATGTTGCCCGGCTTGATATCGCGGTGCACAATGCCCGCTTCATGCGCGTCGGCCATCGCGTCCGCAACCTGCGCTCCGATCTGCGCGGCTTGCGCGACGTCGAGGGTGCCGACGGTGTGCAGAATCTGTGCGACGCTGCGGGACGGTAGGTACTCCATGACCAACCATGGCGAACCGCCGTCGACCGCCACGTCGTGCATGGCGATCGCATTGCGATGAGCCAACTTGGCTGCGATCCGACCCTCACGCATCGCGCGCTGACGAATGGTCGCGGCTGTTTCCTCGCTCATGCCCTCGGTCGAAATCACTTGTTTAACAGCGACTTCGCGGTCGAGGAGCTGGTCGCGGGCGAGCCACACGGTACCCATACCGCCTCCGGCAATGCGGGAGCGGAGTCGATAGCGGCCAGCAACCAGGTAGTCAGGACCTGGTGCTGGGCGCGCGGTTGGGCTGGACATAAGGGAGATAATAGCTGGTCGCGTGGGGTTCGCATTGACAAGTCTATCGAACGCGTGTTCGTATAGTGCCGTGCGATGGTCCGAACAAATGATCGAATCTGCCGATGGTGCGTTACCGGGCCTGGATCGGGCCGGTCTCGTGCGGTCTGTGCAGACCCCGGAGTTTGACGGTGTCACCTTTCACGAGGTGTTGTGCAAGAGCATCCTCAACAAGGTTCCGGAGAACTCCGCGCTGCCATTTCGCTTTACTGTCAACACATTTCGCGGCTGCACCCATGCTTGTCGGTATTGCTTTGCGCGTCCGACGCACGAGTACCTCGATTTCGACGCGGGTACTGATTTTGACTCGCAGCTCGTGGTCAAACTGAACGCCGCCGCGGTGTTGCGTAAAGAACTCCGCCGCCGGTCGTGGCAACGCGACGTCGTTGCTCTGGGTACCAATACCGACCCGTACCAGCGGGCCGAGGGACGTTATCGCCTCATGCCGGCGGTGATTTCCGCGCTCGCGCAGGCGCATACACCGATGTCGATCTTGACGAAGGGGACGCTTCTGCGGCGCGACTTGCCACTGCTTCGGCAGGCGGCAAATGAAGTGGCCGTTGATATTTCGGTGTCGCTCGCGTTCTCCGCGGCCGACGAGGCGTCGCGCACTCTGCAGAAGCAGATCGAGCCGGGCACACCGTCGGCGGCGGCGCGGCTGGACTTGATCCGGGCGATCGCCGACGCTGGTTTCCGACCCCACGTCATGGTGGCGCCGGTGATTCCGTACCTCACCGATTCGTCGGCGGCACTCGACGCGCTACTGAAGGAATTGGCCGACGCGGGAGCAAGCGGGGTGACCGCTTTCCCAATGCATTTGCGGGGAGCGACGAAGGATTGGTTTCTATCGTGGGTCGCCGAGGAACATCCGGCATTGTTGAAGCGGTACCGCAGTCTGTACGGCCGGGGCGCCTACGTATCCGGCGAGTATTCGCGTTGGCTTCGGGGCCGGATGGAACCACTCGTCGTGCGCCATGGCCTTGCTGGGTCGGCTCGTGCCCTTACGGCAGCGCCTCCGACAGTCGCGGAACCCGAGCTGTCGCGGGCTCTCACGCTGTTCTGAGGGCAGTCTGACACCATTCATTCAACGGAAGGGCACACAATTATGCACCCGCGTACTAACTGGACCACCCGCGCCGAGATCAGCGCTGACATCGCGGCGGTCCGCGAGATCAATCTCGCCGCGTTCGACACCGCGGAGGAGGCAGACCTCGTCGACGCGCTGCGCCAGGACCCCGCCTGGATCGACGGATTGTCGATCGTCGCTTCCGATGATGCTGGCACCCTCGTTGGATATGCACTGCTGACCCGTGCGCACATCGGTGATGCCGCGGCCCTCTGTCTGGCGCCGTGCGCGGTTCTGCCGCAGTACCAGAAAACCGGCGTCGGTTCGGCCGCGATTCGTGCGGCACTAGAAGCTGCCAAGTCGAGGGGTGAGCAGTTCGTCACAGTGCTGGGACATCCGGACTACTACCCACGTTTCGGATTCAGCCGTGCCAGCACTCACGGCGTCACCATGAAGGTGTCAGTCCCCGACGAAGCGTTGATGGTGCTGAGCCTGGACGCAGAACCCCTGCCAAGCGGTGTTATTCGCTATGCGGCGGCGTTTGGCGACATCTAGGTAGTAATCGCCTCGTACAAAGCGGCTAGTTCGTCGGTCGCTTCACTGACGTCCAACGCGGCGACTCCGCTTGTGCGCAACGCCGTGCGCAGCGCGCCGGCGTCTAGTTCAGTGAAAGCGTGGAATTGTGGCGGTGAAGGTAGCGCGGGCAGCGGCGTCGAATCTCCGAAAAAGTCGGTGACGGCGAGCGGTTCGGCCGCGCCGTCCGACGGTTCGGCGCCCGCGTCGGGTCGATAGGTAAACAGATCCGACAGGTCGGCACCCATCACGGTCAGCAGCGTCTCGGAGCGCCGATCTATTTGTGCGGCAACCTCATACGCGACAGCGAGCACGTGAATGCAGGTGTCCTCGATGGGGCAGGTGCACGATGCGGCAATATCCGCGGACTCCGTGGGAGCTACAAACCCACCGAGCGTCGACGGCTGTTCGCCGCGAGCCACCGCGGACAGGTCGTCGAGGGCGCCGTTGCTGATGAGCAAGTTGACGACGGTCGCGGCGTCGACGGTTCGGGTGCGCAACGTGGTTTCGAACGGGTCGAGTTGGCTACCCGCGACAGTCGCCGTTACCAGGCCACTGCCGATCGACAGCGCGTGAACGTGTCGGTCGCGGAAGTAGGTGCGCGCCTTGGCAACTCGACGATGCTGCGACTGATCGAACACCGCGAGGAACGACTGCGACCATCCGGTGATGCCGTAGGAACGATGCGGGGGACGGGAGGTGCGCGCCATCATTCACCCACTGCATCGTCGCGTAGTCGGAAGAGTTCAAACAGCTCGTCGTCCTCGACGTCACCGAGCCAATGTTCGCCGCTACTCACCGTCAACGCCGACAATTCCTTCTTGCTGGCAATCATCTCGTCGATTCGTTCCTCAAGTGTCCCGACGCACACAAACTTGCGGACCTGGACCTGTCGAGTCTGTCCGATGCGGTAGGCGCGGTCGGTCGCCTGTTCCTCGACCGCCGGGTTCCACCAACGATCAACGTGCACAACCTGATTCGCGGCGGTGAGATTGAGGCCCGTGCCGCCCGCCTTCAGCGTCGCAAGCAGGACGGGTGGGCCGTCGCCGGATTGGAACCGCGTGACTAACTCGTCGCGCGATTGACGATTCAGTCCGCCGGACAGGACGGGTATCTCGGTGCCGAGCTGTTCGGAGAGCCACGGCGCCAAAATGTTGGTGAACGCCGCAAACTGAGAGAACACGAGGGTTCGATCTCCTTCGGCGGTCGCCGTGGTGAGAATGTCGGTCAGCAGCTCAACCTTCCCCGACCGATGTGCATTGCGGCGCAGTATCTTTGAGCCGTCGGCGAGGTAGTGGGCCGGATGGTTGCAGATCTGCTTCAACCGGGTCAGCGCGGCCAAAACGGTGCGGCGTCGCAGGACACGTTGCTGCGAATCACGCAGTGCCTCCATCAGGTCGTCGATGACGGCGCGGTACAGCGCGGCCTGCTCGATGGTCAGGTTGGTACGAACGACCAACTCTGTTTTTGCGGGTAGGTCCGCGACGATCGTCGGATCGGTTTTCTCTCGACGCAGAATGAACGGGCGGGTGATAGCCATTAGACGGGCGAGCGCATCGGAATCGCGTTCCCGCTCAATCGGATCGGCAAATCGTGCGCGAAACACCGACGGGGTGCCGAGTAGACCAGGGTTGACCAGATCGATGACCGCGCGGAGATCCTCGAGACGGTTCTCCACCGGGGTACCGGTCAACGCGATGCGATGGTCGGTCCGGATGGTTCGCAGCGCCTTGGCCTGCCGCGTCGCGACATTCTTGACGTGCTGCGCTTCATCGACGACGAGCCGTCGCCACCGCTGACTGGCGAACAGTGCGTTGTCCCGCGCGGCAAGGGCAAAAGTTGTGATCACGACGTCGGCGGTGGCAACGGCCCGGGTGAAATCGTCGCCGTTCGCGCGAGCCGACCCGTGATGAATGATCGTGCGAACCTTTGGCGCGAACCGCGCGAACTCGCGCTGCCAGTTGCCGACCAGCGACATCGGACACACGACGAGGGTTGCCGGTCCTGGCTTGGCGGCGAGGTCGTGGGCGGTCAGGGTGATGACTTGAAGGGTCTTGCCCAAGCCCATGTCGTCGGCGAGAACGCCGCCGATCCGATGTTGTGCCAGGTAGGCAAGCCATTCAAAGCCGCGGTGCTGGTACGGCCTAAGCGTCGCGGTGAGATTCGACGGTGCGGGGAGCGCGGTAGGCGTGAGGTTGCCGCGTACCGCGTCATCGAGCCAGTCCAGGCCGCTGACCGAACTCACCGGGACGGGCAGGGCTTCACCGGTGAGGAGACCGAAGAGTTCACCGAGGTCGGCGGGTTGGTCCGACGCCGCTTGCTGACGCTGGGTGACGATGAACGCTGCCGCCCGCGTGAGCGACGACTGAGCGGCGGTGACCCACTGACCGCGGATGCGAACCAGACTGCCGTGTTGGTGGGCCAGTTCGTCGAGATCGGCCTGGGTCAGCAGTGGCGCACCCGGTGAATCGCCAAGTGCCAGACGCCATTCGAAGTCACGCACGTCGTCGAGTCCGACCATGGTGTTCACCGCGGAACTCAAGCCAACCGGCAGTGCGCGGACCGACAGCGTCGGCCGAACCGTTGCGATCGTGCGCGGCAGCATCACCTGCACGCTGGCCTCGGCAAGAGCCTGAGCGCCCTCGGTGAGGAACAGTTCGGTGAGCGGGGTCCGCAGCATGAAGTCGAGGGAGTGCGGGTCGTGGTCGGCTTCGGACAGCGTCGGCCACGTGGCAACGGCGGCCGCGAGTTCCGTTGTGAGAGTGTCGAGTTCGGCGGCGTCCAGGCGTCGCGGTACGACCGGCTCGATCGTGCCGTCGACGAGTCGCCGACACACCTGCAGACGCCACAGTTCGGGTGCGCCGAAGGCCGGGATCGCCGGGTCGTTGAACTCCGGATCGTCGGGAGCGTCGGGTTCATGTAGCCGCAAAATGAGCGTTGAGTCCGACGCCGCCGCACTGCCCGACCACGCGGACCACGCGGTGCCTGCCTTGGCCGTCGGAACATATCCGTCACCTGTTGATCCCAACAGCGCCCGAACGACCGGTGCCGTGATCGACTCTTCGGCGACCGACGCGCAGCGGCGTCGGCACTCGTAGTCAATGAGTTCGTCGGCCAGGTCCGCAATTGCGCCCATTCCGCCGTTGCGTTCAAGTGCGGGCGGCAAGGCATGGGTCATCGCGGCAAACCAGCCTCGCCATACCGGGGTGGGTATTAGTTGCCAGCGCAGTAGCGCCTCGCCGCTGACCAGCGTCGCGCCCGGTGCGACTGTTCCGGTGTCGACGAAGCGTTGGATCCCGGCCAGCAGTTGTCGGTAGTAGCGGACTTCACCGCTGTAGGGGGAGTCGGAGTCGATTGCGTCGAGGAACTCGGCCGTCGTGGTGATTCCGAGTAGGGCGCTAGTGACGAATGTCCGCTTGTCGGATTCGTCGATGAACGCCGTCTGGTGACGAAACCGCTTGGTGCGTAGCACTTCTCGCGCGGCCGGAGTGAGCTGCGCCGACGGTTCCGCTGGCTGGTCGGGTGAGTCATGCCACACCGCGAAGCCGACGCCGGGCCGCCACAGCGCGTGGAGATCGACGGCGGGCATGGATTAAGCCTACGTCTGGGGTACGACGCCCCTGTTCTTCCGCCAGTTGTCTCTGGAAGTGGCGGAAGAACTGGTGCACGCCCACCGCCGCAGCGGTTCCGACTAACAATGCGGCCACGACGTCGGAGGTCCAATGCAACTGGAGGTAGACACGGCTTGCTGCAACGACCACCGCGAGGATCACCGCGAAGCAGATCGCAACACGTCGCGCGGCGACGCCGTGGAAGACGGTCAGTGCCAAGGCGATGAGCAGCGACGTCGCGCCCGACACGTGACCCGACGGATACGACATTCCGGTTTCGTGAACCAACTGACCGACGTACGGCGGTCGAGGGCGCGCGACTAGCAACTTGAGAACCTCGCACAGTGCGCCACCGACGGCCACCGCCCCAACGATGGTGGCTGCCCGTACCAACGTCCGATCGACGATCACTAGCACCACCGCCGCAATAGCGGTGAACGCGCTGACGACGACCGGCGAGAAGAACCCGCTAAACACCGAGACCGCGTGCATCGCGGTCATGTCGCGGTGGGCGACCGTGTAGTCGAAAACCCCGGTATCCAGACGTGTCAGCGGATTCTGGCCGATGGCGATGAGCACGCCGCCCACGCAGACCACAGCAATGAATGTGGCTGCGGTGAAGACTGCTCCTGTCCGATTCATGCCTCCACCGTCGCAACCGACCCCTTAGGAGACGCTGAGCGCAGCGGTATGCGGCTACCCTGCGTGGGGTGACCAGAATGCGCGACGTCGTGGTTTGGCTCGGCCGGCAACGTCGGCACATGCGGACGCGGCTCGCTGTCGTCGCCACCGGGCTGTTGGCGATTGCGCTGCTCATCGCGGGTGCGACGGTCCTACTGGTGTTGAACAACTCGTTGACGTCGGCGACCGACTCAGTCACGTCGGCGCGTGCTCAGCTCATCGCCGACGCGATCGAAACCGAAGGTGTCAACAGGATCGACGGCGAATTGCTGGTAACCACACCGGACATCGACGTCGTGCAGATTCTCGGCCCGGGTTCGCAGGTGCTGCGATCCAATCACGCGGGCCAGGGCAAGGCGCTGACACTCTCCGTTGCTCCAGGTGCCCACACCACCATTGGGGACGCGACATCCGGCGTCGGCGTCGACTATCGGCTATCGGTAATCGGAGTGAACAGTCCGGCCGGGCCGGTGACGGTCGTTGTCGGCGCGGGCGAAGGGCCGATCCACAAGGTGGTGTTGACCGTCGCGCTACTGCTCAGTGTTGTGTTCCCGATTCTCCTGGTGTTGCTCGTCGTTGCCGTGTACTACTTCGTCGGTCGTGCGCTGGCGTCCGTCGAGCAGATTCGAGCCGAGGTCGCCGACATGTCGGTGCGGAAATCCGTTGGACGTGTAGCGGTTCCGGATACCGACGACGAGATCGCCACCCTGGCGGTTACGATGAATGATCTTCTCGATCGAATCGGGACGGCGCGGGAGCGGCAGTTACAGTTCGTCGGCGACGCATCGCACGAACTTCGGAGTCCGCTCACGACAATCGTTGGGCTTTCGGATCTTTCCCGAGTCACCGGCGATGCCATTGATGCCGAGACGGTCCGCGACATCTTGCATCCCGAGGCAATTCGGTTGCAGCGCATGGTCGATGACCTTCTGCTCCTTGCGCGCGCCGACGAGGCGGGACTATCCATCGATGCGCGGGCGGTTGATCTCGACGACGTGGTCGCAGCCGAGGGGCGAAGAGTAGAAGCGTTGAGCGGCAGCGATATTCGTGTGTCAATTGAACCGGTGCAGGTGACTGGGGATCGCGATATGTTGGTGCGCGCGCTGCGCAACGTCGTGGACAATGCGGTACGCCACACCGAGTCGTCGGTGACGGTGACCCTGCGTGGCGATGCGGATCGGGCGAGCATTCAAGTCACCGACGACGGTCCCGGGATCCCTGACGCTGACAAGCCACGAGTAACCGAACGCTTTGTGCGCCTGGATAGTTCACGTGCGCGCCGGGGTACCGGGGCAGGCCTTGGGCTGGCGATCGTCGCAGAGATAGTGCACGCGCATCGGGGCATCCTTCGCATCGACGACGCGTCGGGCCGCGGAACGACAGTAACGATCGAGCTCCCGCGTTAGTGACTCGATGTGGCTCGGTACCCAGCACCGCGCACGGTCTGAATTGTGTTGGCGCCGAACGGCGCGTCGACCTTCTTACGGAGATAGCTGACATATACCTCGACGACGTTCTCGTCGCCTTCGTAGTTCACATCCCATACTGATCGCAGCAGTTCAGCCTTGCTGACCGCCTGATCGACGTTGCGAAGCAGCACTTCGAGCATTCCGAATTCCCTTGGCGTGAGCGAGATATCGGAGTCGCCGCGCCGTACGATTCGGGCTGCCGGATCCAGCACGAGGTCGTCGCAGGACAGTTTCGCGGGTCGCTCGGGTGCGCCGCGCCGCACGAGCGCGCGCAGTCGCGCCGACAGAACGTCGAAGGAGAACGGCTTGATCAGATAGTCGTCGGCGCCAAAGTCGAAGGCGTCGATCTGGTCGAAATCGCCGTCCTTGGCGGTCAGCATTAAGACCGGCGTCCAGACCTTCTGTTTGCGCAGCTCACGAACCACTTCGTAGCCATTGCGGCCGGGCATCATGATGTCGAGGATGATGGCATCCCACGGTTCGCTGAGTCCTTGCTCGAAGCCCGCGTCGCCGTCATGCGCGACGGCCACAACGGCACCCTGCGCAACGAGCATGCGGCGCAACGTTTCCGCTGCGTTGACGTCGTCGTCGACTACGAGGATTCGCATACGACTAGAACTGTGCCGAGTTCCCGTTCAGCGAGCCCTTGATGTCGTTGAGCACCAGCCACGCGGCGGCCAGTCCCGACGAGCGGTACCAAATGGCGTCGTCGACGATCATCACGCGCTTCCACGTTGGGGCGCCAAGGTCGAGCCAGCGATCCGACAACAGCACCTTCTTGCCGTGCTCGAGGCCGGCGTCGCCCTCGAAACTCACCAGGATGAGGTCGCCGTCGGCGTCCTTGAACGTCGAGTCGGTCAACGCGACCTGGTCGGCGTGACGCTGCGGTCCGGGCCGCTGTGCTCCGACGAGCGAGAGGATCTTCGCGCCAAACGCGTTGCTGCCCGGGACCAGCTCGGAGTCAGCGCTGAACCGGATGAGCGAGACCTCGTCATGCGAGGCGTCCATCCGCTGGCCGGTCTTGCGCGCTTCGGTTCGGAATTCGTCGAGCAGGGTTTTGGCTGCCTTCTCGCGACCCAGTACCTTCGCCACCGCGACAAACTGGTCTTCCCAGCTGCCGGGTTCGATGGTTGACGTCTTCGTGCCGGTGAAAGCCTTCGCCGACGCCGCGGTCGCGGGCGTCGTCAGCACGACGTCGGGTTTGGCGGTGGAGACCGCACCAGCGTCGGGGGAGGTGCCGATGGCTGGGACCGTGCCCAGCTGGCTACCGAGATACTTCGGAACCGAGCCCGGTGCCGCGGCGACCGCGACCACTTTGGAACCAATGCCGAGTGCGCACACCGCGTCGAGCAGGGTGGGATCGGTTACGACGATGCGGTTGACTTCGGCCTTGGCGGAATCCGCATTCGTCGGGGCGAGGCAGGTGCGGTCGTAGCTGCGGTCCGCGGATACGACGTTGACGTCGGCGATGCGCGTCGTCGATGTGGAGATCAGCTTGCCGTCGGGCGTTGTCAATGGCGTTTCACCAGAACATCCGGCCAGCAAGCCGACGGTGAGTGCGCCAGCGGCGACGACGCCGAGCGCACCGCGCCGTACTGGCGGGGCAAAAGATGAGTCGCCGACCAGACGGCGAGAGGCATTGCGCTGCACCCGCCCACGCTAGCACTGGTCAACACGTGCGGGAGTCGAGCGTCGGTGGCGACGCCGACACCAAATACGACAGTTCGTAGGACCCGCGACGCTTTGGCGGACTCGAGGGTTTAGGATCGACACATCACGTGTGGCCTGTCCATGTGCGATTCACCGCAAGCCCGCGGGGAAACCGCATGTCGGACCGGGTGCGCCAATGAGTTCGTGACTGGGATTTGTGAGTTCAGGAGGATCTGTGACTGCGGTAGACCAGCCCACCACCAAGGTGGTTGCCGAGCGCCCGTTCCCGGAGCGCTACCAACCAAAGGGTTCGTTCCTCTATAAGTTGCTGACCACGACCGATCACAAGCTGATCGGCTTGATGTACATCGTCGCGTGTTTCGCGTTCTTCCTCATTGGCGGTCTGATGGCCTTGCTGATGCGTGGCGAGCTCGCGCACCCAGGTCTGCAGTTCCTGTCGACCGAGCAGTTCAACCAGCTCTTCACGATGCACGGCACCGTGATGCTGCTGATGTACGCGACCCCAATCGTCATTGGCTTCGCGAACTTCGTTCTGCCGCTCCAGATCGGTTCCCCCGACGTCGCGTTCCCCCGACTGAACGCATTCGGCTTCTGGCTGTTTGTATTCGGTTCGACCGTTGCGGTGTCGGGCTTCCTCACTCCGGGTGGTGCCGCCGACTTCGGTTGGACCGCCTACACCCCGCTGACTGACGCGATTCACTCGCCCGGCGTCGGCGGCGACCTCTGGATCATGGGACTCGGCGTCTCGGGTCTTGGCACGATCCTCGGTGCGGTCAACATGGTCACCACCGTGATCTGCCTTCGCGCACCCGGCATGACGATGTTCCGCATGCCGATTTTCACCTGGAACATCCTGATCACCAGCGTGCTGATCCTGCTGGCGTTCCCGCTGCTGACCGCCGCCCTGATGGGCCTCGAAGTTGATCGCCAGTTCGGTGCGCACCTCTACGACCCCGCCAACGGTGGCGTCCTTCTTTGGCAGCACCTGTTCTGGTTCTTCGGTCACCCCGAGGTGTACATCATCGCGCTGCCGTTCTTCGGCATCGTGTCCGAAGTCTTCCCGGTCTTCAGTCGTAAGCCGATCTTCGGTTACAACGGCTTGGTCTACGCGACCATCTCAATCGCCGCGCTTTCGGTAGCCGTGTGGGCCCACCACATGTACGTCACCGGTGCCGTGTTGTTGCCGTTCTTCTCATTCATGACGTTCCTGATCGCGGTGCCAACCGGTGTGAAGTTCTTCAACTGGATAGGCACGATGTGGAAGGGGCACTTGACGTTTGAAACGCCAATGCTCTTCGCGGTCGGCTTCATCGTGACGTTCCTCTTCGGTGGCCTCACCGGTGTGCTGCTCGCCAGCCCGCCGCTGGACTTCCACTTGTCCGACTCGTACTTCGTGGTTGCCCACTTCCACTACGTGCTCTTCGGAACGATCGTGTTCGCCACCTACTCGGGCATCTACTTCTGGTTCCCGAAGATGACCGGCCGCATGCTCGACGAGAAGCTGGGCAAGATCCACTTCTGGCTTACCTTCATCGGCTTCCACACCACGTTCCTGGTGCAGCATTGGCTGGGCAACGAGGGCATGCCGCGTCGTTACGCCGACTACCTCCCGTCGGACGGTTTCACCACGCTGAACATGGTCTCGACAGCCGGCGCCTTCATTCTGGGCCTGTCGACGCTGCCATTCCTGTGGAACGTCTTCCGCAGCTACCGCTACGGCGAAGTTGTCACCGTCGACGATCCGTGGGGCTTCGGCAACTCGCTCGAGTGGGCCACCAGCTGCCCACCGCCGCGGCACAACTTCACCGAGCTGCCCCGAATCCGTTCGGAGCGTCCGGCATTCGAGTTGCACTATCCACACATGGTTGAGCGCATGCGCGCCGAGGCCCACGTCGGGCCTGGCGGGCACTGAGCTAGCGTCGCACCCAGCAAGTGGGAGATAAGCCAGGTTCTGACTCGTCTACCGTTCTCATCACCGTTAGCGGCCCCGACAAACCGGGAGTCACATCGGCGTTGATGGGTGCGTTGGCTGCGGCCGGTGTTGAGCTCCTCGACGTCGAGCAGGTTGTCATTCGTGGCCGCCTCACTCTCGGTGTGCTCGTTGCCGAGCCGGACGATCCGGAAGAACTGCAGGATCACGTCGAACAGGCAATGGCCGCGGGTGGGCACATCGCCGCGGGCATCACCGTCGATGTTGAGGTTGGACACGACCCAAGCTCGGGCACACCGTCGACGCACGCGGTCGTGGTTCTCGGTAGCCCGGTTACCGCGCGTGCGTTCCGCGCGCTGGCGTCTGAGCTGGCCAGCCAGGGCGGCAATATTGACGCGATCCGCGGTATCGCCGACTATCCGGTCACCGGTCTGGAGTTACTGGTCAGCGTCGAATCCGATGCTTCCGCCGATGCCGCGTTGCGCGCAGGACTGTCGGCTGTCGCGGCAAACCACGGCGTCGACGTCGCGGTCGAGCGTGCGGGCCTGGCCCGGCGTGCTAAGCGGCTCATCGTCTTCGACGTCGATTCGACCCTGATTCAGGGTGAGGTCATCGAAATGCTTGCCGCGAAGGCGGGTAAGGAAGCCGAAGTCGCCGCGGTGACCGAAGCAGCGATGCGCGGCGAACTCGACTTCGAACAGTCGTTGCACGAGCGTGTGAAGGCTCTGGCCGGCCTCGACGCCAGCGTCGTGGACGAGGTCGCGGCGTCGTTGCAGCTGACGCCGGGAGCTCGCACCACCATCCGCACCCTGCATCGCCTCGGATACCACTGCGGTGTGGTCAGCGGTGGATTCCGGCAGGTCATCGACGGTTTGGCGCACGAGTTGGAGCTCGATTTCGTTCGGGCAAACACGTTGGAGATTGTCGACGGCAAACTGACTGGACGCGTGGTCGGGGAGATCATCGATCGCGCGGCCAAGGCGCGCTCGCTGCGTGCCTTCGCCGATGAGGTTGGCGTTCCGCTGGAGCAGACGATCGCTGTCGGCGACGGCGCCAACGACATCGACATGTTGACCGCGGCCGGTTTGGGCATCGCGTTCAACGCGAAGCCCGCCCTGCGTGAGGTCGCCGACACCGCGTTGAGCTACCCATTCCTCGACGCCGTGCTGTTCATTTTGGGTGTCACGCGCGAGGAGATCGAGGCGGCCGACGCCAGCGACGGCACGCTGCGTCGAGTTCCATTGACGTGACCGCTTTCGACGACGACTGGCGACGCCTGGTCACCTACGTCGGTGGTGGCGACGACCCGGCCGATCCAGCCGATGTGCTCGCGATGCAGATGGTAGTTCGCATCGAGAAGGCCGAGCCGCCGTCGCGATCCGATCTGCTGGTCGCTGCCGCACGCGCCGTCGCCCTGCTGTGCCTCGACGAGCGTGCGGGCGTCGACGGCCCGTGGTCGGGGCCGATGGACGAGTGGTGCAACGCGCGCATCCGCAAAATTGCCCGGCGCGCTCGTGGCGCGCATTGGCAAGCGGCGCAAGAGGTTTGGGGAGTAACCGCGACGCAGGGGACGGCGCAGGCGAGAGCCTTGGTTCCCGGTCGGGTCGGCGACGTCGACCCACGAATCAAACGTCTACAGATCGGCGGTACCGACGTCGAAGGGGAGTTGGCGTCATCGCCGTCCCCGTCATCGCCGTCGGGTGCGCTGACGCTGTGGATTAATCCGACGCTGGAGATGACCGTCGGGAAGACCGCCGCGCAGGTGGGGCATGGCGCAATGATCGGCGTGCGGCTGCTGAGCGTCGAGGATGCTCGCACCTGGTACGACGCCGACTGCCCGATCGAGGTGTGTGAACCGACGCCAGCGAGGTGGCAGGAGCTGCTGGCCGCCGAGGCAACGGGTGCGACGGTCGCGGTTCGTGATGCCGGGTTCACTGAGATCGCGCCCGGTTCGGTGACGGTGATTGCGCAGAAATACTCATCCGACCGCTAGTCGACCTGGTTAGCGTGGACGGCATGCGGCGTTTGCTACTACTGATCCACGGACTGCTCCTGATCGTCGGGTTATCCGGCTGCGCGATTGTTGATCGATTGACGGGCCCCGACCCCGCCGATTACTACGATCAGCCGGGGCAGGTCGAGATGATCAAGGCGGCCAAGCAATCTGACGTCGCGAAGATCCGTGAAATTGCAGCGTCGGGTGTCGACATCAACGGCGTTAGCAACACTCATGATCGTCGGCGTTCCAAACTGCCGATGCTGTTCTTTGTGGTCGAATTCGCGAGCCCGTCGGCCGTCACCGCGATGTTGCGGGCCGGTGCCGACCCACTGGCACCCAGCGCGGGAAACTACAGTGCCGGTGGATATGCGATCTTGCGCGACAAAGTTGATTCTCTTCGCGCCATCCTCGACTTCGACGAACGGCTCGTCGAATCGCCGGATCGATTGGGTGGCAACATACTTCACACGGCAGTGCTGTATCGCAACCGCCCGGCGATCGAACTATTGCTCGCCCGGCACGTGAACTTGGAAACACGGCAGACGGTGAGCGGCGAGACGCCTCTGTTCGGGGCCGCGACGCAACGCGACATAGGTGTCTGCCTGACGTTGCTGAAGGCCGGCGCCAACGGTGCTGCGCGAGACAGCCGCGGCCACACGTTCAGCTACCCGCTGTATATGGCCAACGAGAAAGTCCTGTCTGGCCAATTCAAACGGGACCGCGCGAATCTCGAGAATGAACTCCGCCGTCGCGGTTTCCCCGTCGAACCGCACTGACCAGCGTTAGGCCGCAACCGGCGTCGGGGCCAACGCGGTCACCGTGTTGTGCCAGATACGACGATCCAGCGCGAGCGGCGCCACGATGACTTCGTCGGCCTCGGTTTGCTCGGCAAAGTCGGAGATAGCTGCCCGCGCGTCGTCGGGGGTCCCGACCGCTCGGTAGCGCATCATGTCCGCGATTGATGCTCCGGCCGGGGTTGTCAGTAACGCGTCCAACTCATCGTCGGAGTAGGTGCGCCCCTTCGGAAGCTGACGTCGGAGACGGTGCCGCACAACGGCATCGCTTTGCGCGTGTGCGACGGCGGGGTCGTCGTCGACGATCGCGGTGATACCGACCATCGTGTACGGCTCCGACAATGCATCCGACGGTCGGAATTCGTTGCGGTACAGGGCAATAGCCTCGTGCAACGCCTGCGGCGCGAAATGCGACGCGAACGCGTACGGAAGTCCGAGGTACGCGGCCAGTTGCGCACCGAAGAGGGACGACCCGAGGATGTACAGCTCGACGTCGGTGGCGGCGCCGGTTAGTGCCGCGACGCCCGGAATGCGCGACTCGCCGCTCAGGTATCCCTGCAACTCGACGACGTCGTTGGGGAAGCGCTCGGCGGCCTCGTGGGTGCGTCGAAGGGCGGCGAAGGTTTGTTGATCGGTGCCAGGGGCTCGGCCCAGTCCGAGGTCGATACGACCTGGATGCGCTGCGGCAAGAGTGCCGAACTGCTCGGCGATGGTCAGTGGTGCGTGGTTGGGCAGCATCACGCCGCCTGCCCCCAACCGGATCGTCGACGTCGCCGCGGCAACCATCGCGATGAGAACCGCTGGCGCCGCCGACGCGATCGTCGGCATGTTGTGGTGCTCGGCGTACCAAATTCGTCGGTATCCGCCGGCTTCGGCGTCGCGGGCCATCGCGATGCTGTGATTGATCGAATCATGCAGGGTCTCACCCGCGTCGAGATTCACCGGGGCTAGGTCAAGGAGCGAAAGAGGTACTGCCACGTCGGGGTTCAACGACGATGGGGCGCGCGAGTATTCCGCTGCGCCCGTCGCAGTGGTGCAAGCCATAGGATGAACGGGTGACTTCAGCGGCAGCTTCCGATGGTGAAACCGACTCCAATCCCGACCTCCTCGTTGACCTTCGCGATGTGTCGGTGGTGCGCGATGGTCGGGCGCTGGTTGGCCCTTTGTCGTGGCAGGTGGAACTCGATGAGCGGTGGGTGATCATCGGCCCCAACGGTGCGGGTAAGACGACGCTGCTCTCGATTGCCGCGGGCAAACTGCACCCGACGTCGGGGTCGGCATTCCTGCTGAACGAGCGTCTGGGCAAGACCGAAGTGCGGGAGCTCGCGTTGCGGATCGGTGTGTCGAGCCCGGCGTTGGGCGCGAGCATTCCCAACGACGAAATTGTGAGTGACGTCGTGATTTCGGCCGGCTACGCGCTCGTCGGGCGCTGGCGCGAAAGCTATGACGAAGTGGATCGCACGCAGGCGATCAACACGCTTGAGTCGATGGGTGCCGAGCATCTCGCCGACCGGCGCTACGGAACGCTGTCCGAGGGCGAGCGCAAGCGTGTCCTGGTGGCCCGTGCGCTCATGACCGACCCGGAACTCCTACTCTTCGACGAGCCTGCCGCCGGCCTCGACCTCGGCGGTCGGGAAGAACTCGTTGAACGGCTTGGTCAGTTGGCGCAGGATCCCGACGCCCCCGCGACCGTTCTCATCACGCACCACGTCGAAGAGATTCCCGAAGGATTCACGCACGCAATGCTTTTGGCCGAGGGCGGTGTTGTCGCACAAGGTTTGCTCGACGAGGTGGTGACGGCCGAGAACCTGTCGAAGGCATTTAATCAGCGGATCGCACTTGACCGCATCGACGGTCGGTTCTTTGCCCGACGCCAGCGTCGGGCAGGTGGGCACCGGCGGGCATAGCTAGCCGGGGTAACGTTCGCAGAATGACCGATACCGTTGCCCCGCTGAAGGATGCATCGACCGTCGTTGTAGTTCGCGACGGCACAGATGGCATTGAAGTTTTCTTGCAGCGCCGCGTCAAGCAGATGGCATTCGCGGGCGGGATGACCGTGTTCCCCGGCGGTGGCGTCGATCCGCGCGACGGTGAGTCGGGTCTGGCGTGGCAGGGTCCCGACGTCGACTGGTGGGCCGCGAAATTCGGCACCGACCCGGCGTCGGCGCAGAAGTTGGTATGCGCGGCGGTGCGCGAGACATTCGAAGAATGCGGAGTCCTGCTCGTCGGGACGACGGATGGATCACCGCTCGACGTCGAAGCGTTGGCGCCGCAGCGTCGATTGCTGGAGGACCGGACGCTGTCGTTCGCCGAGTTCCTGACCAACAACAGCCTGGTGTTGCGCGCCGATCTGTTGGTGCCGTTGGCGCACTGGATTACCCCGAAGAACGAGAGGCGTCGCTACGACACCCGCTTCTTCCTCGCAGCGCTGCCCGAGGGGCAGGAGGCAGACGATCGCACTAGCGAAGTCGATACCGCGTATTGGCGATCGGCGTCGGCGGCGCTCGACGACTGGTCGGCGCGACGCTGCTTCCTACTACCTCCGACCTGGACCCAACTGCGTGAGTTGGCGCGCTACGACACCGTCGCGGAATTAGTCGCTGTCGAGCGCCAGATCACCGCCATCGAGCCGGATCTGTCCGAGTCGGGGAAGTTCACCGGCCTGCAGTTCGCCGATTCCGCGGCGTACTTCGCGAGCATGCCGTCGGGGAGCGACGTTCAGCTGTAGGTGGGGTGGGCCTGCCGCTGGCATCCCCTGAAAATCTGTAAATAGTCCGGCCCTCAAGGGCAACTTGCCCTTCGGGGCCGGACTACTTACAGCGTTTTGGCGCGGGGGAGTGTCAGGCTGGGCGCGTCGGTCTGGCTGGGGCCGCAGGGCGACGTTCTGCGTCGCAAGGCCCACGCGCGGCCTAGCGGTCGTCGATGCGTCGTGTCGTCGCTAAAAGTCAGTAAATGGTTGGGGTCTGGAGGGCAGTTTGCCCTTCGGGGTGCAACCATTTACAGATTTTCGGGACGGCGCCGGCGCGGTCGGCGCGGTCGTCGACGCACTTACCCTTCGTCGCCACCCTCAATGGGCAAGTCATCCCGCTCCGCCCACTCCAGCAGCGTGTCGAGCCGATAGGCAACATCGTCGATGCTCGCGTGCAGATCCCCGACGTCGGCGTACCGCGCGGGCATCGTCGCGATGGTGAAGTCGTCGGGCGTGATGTCATCGATCTCCGACCATTCGATGGGCGCCGACACCGTCGCGCGCGGGTTCCCGCGAACTGAATACGCCGATGCCATCGTGTGGTCGCGAGTGTTCTGATTGAAGTCGACGAAGACGGCCGTGGGATCACGGTCTTTGCGCCACCACGTCGTGGTGACCTCCGACGGCGCCCGACGTTCAATTTCGCGGGCAAACGCCAACGCCGCTCGACGAACCTGCGGAAATCCCCACTGCGGTTCGATCCGGACGTAGATGTGCAGCCCCCGACCACCCGACGTCTTCGGGTAACCGCGCATCCCGAGTTCGGCAAGTACTTCTTCGACGATGTGTGCCGTCGATTGAATGCGGGCAAACGGGCAGTCGGGCATCGGGTCCAGATCGATCCGCCATTCGTCGGGAACCTCGGTATCGAAGCGTCGGGAGTTCCACGGATGGAACTCGACAGTCGACATCTGCACGGCCCAAATCACACTGCCCAGTTCGGTGACGCAGAGTTCGTCGGCGGTTCGTCCGTAGCGCGGGAAGTAGATCTCGCAGGTCTCGATCCAATCGGGTGCGCCTGCGGGTAGTCGCTTCTGGTGCACCTTCTTCTCGGTCACGCCCTTGGGGAACCGGTGGAGCATGCACGGCCGATCGCGCAGCGCGCGCACGATGCCGTCCCCGACGGACAGGTAGTAGTTGACGAGGTCGAGTTTCGTCTCACCGCGTTCGGGGAAGTAGACGCGGTCCGGGCTGGACACACGCACCGTCCGATCGCCGACGGGCACGAGCACTGCATCAGCGGTCGCCATGGCGTTCAGCCTAGTGCTGCGCGGGGGCGTGGGGGATCCGGCGCGCGGTGGCCGGTAGCGTAATCGGCATGGCTGAGTTCGTCGCACTCGAAACGCATCCCGATCACCCCGGCGTCGGGGTTATTCGCCTCAACCGCCCGCCGATGAACGCACTGAATCGGCAGGTACAAGCCGAGCTGGCGGCGGCGGCCGAGGAAGCGTCTATCCGCGACGACATCAAAGCCGTGGTGATTTACGGCGGCCCCAAGGTACTTGCCGCTGGCGCCGACATCAAGGAAATGAGCGACCTGTCCTACGCCGACATGGCCAAGGTCGCCGCTCGCTTGCAGCGCGCGCTGGGGTCGATCGCCGAGATCCCCAAGCCGACCGTCGCGGCGGTGACCGGTTATGCCCTTGGCGGTGGACTGGAAGTGGCGCTCGGCGCCGACCGCCGCGTCGCGGGCGACAATGCGAAACTCGGTGTGCCCGAAGTACTTCTGGGAGTTATCCCCGGCGGTGGCGGAACGCAGCGTTTGGCCCGACTGATCGGACCGTCACGCGCGAAGGATCTGGTGTTCACCGGGCGGTTTGTGGGCGCCGACGAGGCCCTCGCGATCGGTCTGGTCGACGAGGTCGTCGCTCCCGATGACGTCTTCGACGCCGCAGTAAAGTGGGCCGCTCAGTTTGAGGGTGGCGCGTCGGTCGCCCTGCGCGCGGCCAAGGCCGCAATCGACCAGGGCTTGGGCGTAAACCTGGAGTCGGGGTTGGCGATTGAAGCGCATTTGTTTGCCGGTTTGTTCGCCACCGACGACCGCGAAATCGGCATGGCGTCCTTCATCGAGAATGGCCCGGGCAAGGCCCGATTTACCGGCAAGTAGAATTGCCACAAGTTCTACAACGGAAGTGAACCAATGACTGCAAATCTCACGCCAGAGTCGGATCCCAAGCCGAACCCGCACGCCACCGAGGAAGAGGTGGCCGCCGCGTTGCAGGACACCAAACTCGCGCAGGTGCTCTACCACGATTGGGAAGCCGAGACCTACGACGAGAAGTGGTCGATCTCCTACGACGAGCGGTGCATCGACTACGCCCGTGGGCGCTTCGACGCCGTCGCTGGCGACGACAAGCTGCCCTACGGTCGGGCAATGGAATTGGGCTGCGGCACCGGCTTCTTCCTGCTCAACCTGATGCAATCAGGAGTGGCGGCCAAGGGTTCAGTCACCGATCTGTCGCCGGGCATGGTCAAGGTCGCGCTGCGTAACGCGCAGGGCCTGGGTCTCGACGTTGACGGGCGCGTCGCCGACGCCGAGAAGATCCCGTACGACGACAACACCTTTGACCTGGTCGTCGGACACGCCGTTCTGCACCACATCCCCGACGTTGAACTGTCCCTACGCGAGGTCCTCCGTGTCCTGAAGCCGGGCGGTCGTTTCGTTTTCGCCGGTGAGCCTTCGACGATTGGCGACTTCTACGCGCGCTGGACTAGTCGCGCAACGTGGTACATCACCACCAACGTCACCAAATTGGGACCGCTGCGCAGTTGGCGTCGTCCGCAGGCTGAACTCGACGAATCGTCGCGAGCCGCAGCCCTGGAAGCCGTCGTGGACATCCACACCTTCGATCCCGACGAGCTGGCCGGTATCGCCAAGGCCGCTGGCGCGGTTGAGGTCAAGACCGCGACCGAAGAGCTTGCGGCAGCGTTCCTCGGCTGGCCCGTTCGTACTTTCGAGGCGGCCGTTCCACCGGAGAAGCTCGGCTGGAACTGGGGCCGCTTCGCCTTCGGTGGCTGGAAGCGACTGAGCTGGCTCGACGAGAACGTCCTGCGCAAGGTCGTTCCGCCGAAGTTCTTCTACAACGTCATGGTCACCGGCGTTAAGAAGTAACACCCACTCACGTGAGCTACGGGTTCACGCTCGACGACATCGCATTTCTGCAGTCGAGACATGGCGTCAAGGCGCTGGAAAACGTGTCTACGCTGGCACTAGCCCCGGCGTCGATGATTGCCGACGTCGCCCAGGCGCGTAGTCGCTATCCCGGCCACGACGCCGCGCTCATCGAGACGGTGCGCCTGCGACGTCGTGCGCAGGTCAAGTTGCGCGACGCGCAGTCGCTGCTGACCACCGACGACGCACTCCAACAGGCCACCCCGACACCGGTTGCGGCGTTGCGTGCGGCTGAGATTGCCCGACGCTTCGCTCCCGCGGTGGTCGCCGACGTCACCTGTTCGGTCGGCGCCGAGTTGCGCGAACTGGTCGACGTCGATGGCATCGGTCGCGTCGTCGGCTCCGATATAGATCCCATCCGGTTGGCGATGGCCCGCGCCAATGTCGCGGCGGCGACCTTATTGCGCTCCGACGCGCTCACGCCTGTCGTGAATGCGGACGTGGTCCTTGCTGATCCGGCCCGACGCTCCGGCGGTGCGCGAACCTTTCGTCTCGAAGACTTGCGGCCGTCGCTGATCGCACTGCTGACCACCTATGGGGATCGACCGCTGGCGGTAAAGTGTGCGCCCGGAATCGACTACCTCGCGTTGCGGGCGCGATTCGGCTTCGACGGTCAGGTACAACTCACCTCGCTCGACGGCGGTGTACGCGAAGCATGCCTGTGGAACGACCCCGCTAGCGACGGACTGGCTCGTCAACGCGCGACGGTGCTGCGGTCGGGGTCGTCGGGGGTAAGCGTCGAAGAGATCACGTCGGATGATCCAGACGATTCGACGGTCCGCGGCGTCGGGGAGTGGATTATCGATCCCGACGGCGCCGTGGTTCGCGCCGGTCTGGTGCGCCACTATGCGGCGCGACACGACCTGTGGCAGCTTGATCCGCAGATCGCGTATCTGTCGGGATCGTCGGTGCCGGCGGGTCAGCGTGGATTCCGGGTGCTTGAGGAAGTGGGAGTTGCCGAACGCGGCCTGCGCTCAGCGCTGGCCGCGCGCGACTGCGGAACGTTGGAGATCTTGGTCCGCGGCCTCGACGTCGACCCCGATCGACTGCGAAAGAAGTTGAAGCTCAAGGGTTCCGAGTCGCTGTCCCTGGTACTAACCCGGGTGGGAAAGAAGGGCGTTGGCTTCATCTGCGAAGCCGGAGTGCGCTAGCGAGGCCTACTCGAAGTTGGCTTTGCTGTCGAAGAAGTAGACCTTGCCGATGTTTGTCGCCAACGCGATCTGTCCCTTCGGCGAAACCGCGATACCCGTCGCGAAGCCAACCGAATCGGGAAGCGGCAGCGTGCGCTTGGTCTTACCGTCGGTCGACGACACCTCAATCAGCGACAGCGAATCCTTGTTTTCGTCCCGCGCGACGGTCCATGCCGTCTTCGAGTCAGTCAGCGTCGACAGGCTGACGGTGCGCAAGTCGTCGCGCTGCCAGACCTGCTGTGCGTGATCGCCGGCGTCGTGGATCAGTTTCAGTGGCGCACCGATCGAGCCGGTGGGGATGATATCGCCCGACGGTGAGACGGTCATGGTGCCGAATCCGTAGCCACCATTGTCGAACTCCCACTTCACTTTTCCGGTGTCGGCGTGCAGTGCGACGATCTTGCCGAGGCGGCTGAACGCGTAAACGGTCTTGCCGTCGGCGGAGACCGACGCCGGACCGACAACTCCGCCGGGGATGTCTGCGTGCCATGCTTCGCGCACCGCGCGCTTGCCGTCGACCGCGGAGTAGTCCATGGCGCGGATCTGCGACGCGATTTTGCCCTGTGGCCAGAAGTTGATGAAGAAGCGTTCGCTGTTCACATCGACGGCGGCGGGCGCGGGGATCGCGCAGCGGGGGCCGTTGGTGATGCAGTCACCAAAGCCGGACAGCGCGTCGTCGGGATTCGCGTCGTTGCGCAGTCGTACTTCAGGTGCCACAAACTCGTTGGTCTGCGTGTTCAGGAGCAGGATCTGCCCTTGCGTCGTAGCAACCAGCACGACGCCGGGCGCCGCGAACTTCGCCGACAGCGGCACGCCGATCACGGGCATCCGCCAGCGAATAAAGCCGCCCGCGCTGAAGCCGAGGAAAGTGGTCGCTTCACCGATGAAGGGCTGGTCGAACTGGTCGACCAGCTGCGAGTTGACCGCGATGCCGTCGCGCATCCGCTTGCAGTAGTTCTTACGGCCCGAATTTGGGTCGAGGACCATCATGTTGCAGCCGTCGGAGGTGGTCGCCGTAACACCAACATTGGACTGATAGGACAGCGTCACCGGAGCGGTAATCGGTCCGCCGGTCGGTCGGGTCCAGTGCAGCGCTAGGTCGTCGGGAACGCTTGGGTAGGCGAAGTTGGTGTTGCCAGCGTTGCCGCCGTAGCTCGACCATCCCGGACTCGCCACCGAGCGGACGTCGATGTGACCGTCGGAGCACGACGCCAGCGCCACCGCGGTGACAGTCACCGTCGCCACGCCGAAGGCGACCCGAGCAGTACCGCCGACGGCGACCCGAATCCCACCGGATAGTCGACGTAGCACTGATCGCATCTGAACTCCTCACTTGGGCGGTGCCGATCACACCAACGCCTGTGAGCCTATCTTGTGGTCGGTCCGCACCAGAGACCATGTGTCATCTCCTCTACACGTCGGGCGATAGGGTCAAGGGCATGACGACGATGTGGAATGCGTCTTACCGCTCGCGCTGGCGTGCTGGCCGCAAACGCGACCCGATGCAGGTGCGTTTCTTGACCCGCGACTCGCTGCGCTGGGTGTTGGCCAATCGGGCCTACACGCCCTGGTACCTGGTCCGTTACTACCGCCTCCTGCGTTTCCGCGCGGCAAACCCGCACATCGTGCTGCGCGGCATGGTGTTTTTAGGCCGCGGCGTCGAGATTCACGCGACGCCGGAGCTGTCTCGCATGGAGATCGGGCGTTGGGTACACATCGGCGACGGCAACTCGTTGCGCGCACACGAAGGCAGCATGCGCATCGGCGACAAGGTGGTGTTCGGTGCCAATAACGTTGTGAACTCGTATCTCGACCTGGAGATTGGCGCGTCGACGCTGGTCGCGGACTGGTGCTACATCTGCGACTTCGACCATAAGATGGACAACATCGAGATGCCCATCAAGGACCAGGGGATCGTCAAGGGGCCGGTGCGTATCGGTGCCGACACCTGGGTCGCCGCGAAGGTGTCGGTGTTGCGCAACACGACGGTCGGGCGCGGCTGCGTACTCGGCTCCCACGCGGTCGTTAAGGGTGTCATCCCCGACTACTCGATCGCAGTCGGCGCACCCGCCCGCGTGGTGAAGAACCGCCTGACCGACTGGGAGGCCACCGCAGCGCAGCGTGCCGAGTTGGAGCGTGCACTGGCCGACATCGAGCGCAAGAAGGCGGCGTCGGAGGGCTAGGGGAGCGAAGGGCTAGCCCTACAGCGGCTTGTTCGGATCTCGTTCCGGCAGTGGACGTTCGACGATGTCGGGGCGTCCGATAGCGTGGCGCACCCGACGCTTGGCCGCTAGGTAAACCCCCGACGTTCGGTCGGCCACTTCGTTCCAGGAAAAGTCGGACGTCAGCTGATCACGTGCTCGACGCGCGCGTGCGGCTGCGGCGGTCGGATCGTTGAGCGTCGCACGCACTGCCGCGGCAAGCCCGGTGACGTCGGCGGGTGGGAAGCTCATGCCGGTGACACCATCGGTCACGGCCTCGCCGAGGCCGCCGGCCGTCGAAACAACAAGGGGCGCACCGGTTGCCGCCGCTTCCAAGGCGACGATGCCGAACGGTTCGTACCGGCTAGGCAGAACGATCGCGTCGCAGCGGTGCAATAGTTTGACGAGGCCCTCGTGGCCGACGCCGCCGATGAAATCCACTGCGCCACTTACCCGGTGACGCTTGGCCTGCTCGGTGAGCCAATCCAACTGAGTACCCGCACCGGCGATGGTCACCGTTGTGCCGGGGTGGCTACGACGAATGCGGGGCAACGCGGCCAGGAGATCCTGGACACCCTTCTCGTATTCGAGACGACCGGCGAACAGCAGCTCCGGCCCGCCGGAGCGCGACGTTCGTTCGGCGAACGGCCACGTCGCGATGTCGATGCCATTGTGAATCACGCTGATCTCGGCGATGTCGGGGCCGAACAGACGGTTGACTTCGTCGCGCATCGACGTCGAGCAGGTGATCAACGCGTCGGATTCGGCGGCGAGCCACCATTCGATCGAGTGGACCTGACGGTTCACCGGTCCCGACACCCAGCCGCTGTGGCGGCCCGCCTCAGTGGCATGAATGGTGGAGACCAGCGGAACGTCGAAGAATTCGGCGAGCGCGATCGCCGGATGGGCGACGAGCCAGTCGTGTGCGTGCACGATGTCGGGGATCCAGGTTTCGCTGCCGCCGACCGACATCGCGAGTCGCATACCGGCGCGAATGAGTGAATGCCCCATCGCGAGGGTCCAGGCCATCATGTCGCGGCCGAAGTCGAAGTCACCCGGGTCTTCGGCAGCGGCGATGACACGCACACCTTCGGTGCGGTGATCAACCGTCGGGTGCGTCAGTGCGTCGGTGCCAGTGGGGCGTCGGGTCAGCACAACGACGTCATTGCCCGCGGCGGCGAGTTGCACCGCGAGGTTGTGGACGTGGCGCCCTAGCCCGCCGACCACCACCGGCGGGTACTCCCACGAAACGAGAAGGATCTTCATAGTCGAGGCAACCGCCTCGCGTCGATTCCGGCGAACAGATTGTCCGCGCGATGCCAATTGTCCGCGAGAGTCGCGGCTTTGTCGGTGCGACCGGCGGCCGTGGCGGCGCAAATCTCGCGCGTCGCGTGGGCATGCTTGTGCGCGCGGTCGGTGGCATAGGCCGCCGCGGTGTCTTTGGAAACCATGAACGGCCAGTCCGACGACACGCACATCAGCGCTTCGCGCAGAATCTGGTCATTCACCCGATCGCGGAAGGTTGTTGTGTTGGAAGACAATTGCTTGTCGACGGTGTCGAGCGCGGTATCGACCACCTCCGCATTCAAGTCGACGAAATGCTTGACCTGCGGGCCCGCCCACACGCGCCAGTCCTTGCCCGACCCCCACGACGAATCGGACAGTTCGACAGGTTCACCGACGTAACCGTCGCGTCGGGCACCGGCAAGGGTTCCGACCTTCACCCCGACCTTGGGTAGGCGTCGGAGCACACGCTCGAGCCACTGTGGACCCTCGTGCCACCAATGACCGAAGAGTTCGGTGTCGAACGCGGCCACAACCAGAGCGGGCCGCCCGATGCGCTCCGACTCCGATATGAGCCGCTCCCGAACGTGTCCAACAAAGTCATCGACGTGCGTCTCGATGGCCTTGTCGACGCGGGCGGGGTCATACGATGCCTTGTCCGGACCGTCGACGGTCCGCCCGGTCACACGCGAGAGCTTGAGGCCCGAATCGTGGTCGTAGGTGTGGAAGTCGCGGTACGCGGCATGCCCGGGATACCCCGACTTCGGCGACCACACGCGATAGCTGACCGGCAGGTCCCGACCGAACGCGACAACGTCGCTGTCGCCGACCGGGCGGCCCAGAGCGGTGTCACCGTGCAGCGTCGGGCCGTCGACCATGAAATGTCCGACGCCGGCCGCGTCGTATTCAACTTCCATACCCGGCGTGAATGCGCATTCGGGAGCCCAGATGCCGCGTGGCGTGTGTGACCAGCGGGCGCGGGCGTCGGCGAGGCCTTCGGCAAGTGAGAACTGTCGTAGCCGCGGATTCAGCAGCGGTTGGAACGGGTGAGCCAGTGGACCGCCGAGCAGTTCAATTACCTCGGCGTCGATGAGTCCGCGGATAGCCGCCGATCCGCCGTGGCGCCAGTGCTGTTCGAAATCTTGTAATGCTGTTGCGGCAGCGCGGAACTCGCGATGGCCGTGGGCGCGGCGGACGTCGTCGCTGCTCGTTGCGAGTTCCATCGCGCGTAGCTGCCAGTCGGCTAGCCATTCGTACATCGACGCCGCGGCGTGCGGATCGTCGAGCTGCGCCGCAAGCACCGGTGTGATGCCAAGCGAGACTTGGTCTTTCATACCTTCGGCGGCGAGTGAGCGCAGCACTGAGAAGACGGGTTGATACGACGCGGCCCACGACTGGTAGAGCCATTCCTCACCGACCGGCCAGCGGCCGTGATTGACCAGCCACGGCAGATGTGAATGCAGTACCAGGGTGAACTGGCCGGGTACCTCGGACGATGTCATCGGCTCAGGACTTGGTGGCGAGTGCGAACAGGTCGAGGCTGGCATCGACGTCGCCGTGACGAATGTCGAAGTCCGCGGTCGTCACACCCGCGACGTCGGCGGCCAGCGACGCGGGCCACGGCTCACCCGCGACGGCGCGGGTGATCTGTGCGTCGATGATCGAGCCATCCCACTTGGCGTCGAGTTCCAACAGGGTGCTCCCGTGATGGACTCCGAGCATGTCGGGGGTGTCGAAACCGTTCTCGACGAGCAACTCGGTGAGCTCGAGCGCGTTCAGTTCACGCGTGTGGAAGGGATTCAGCGGTGTATCGCGACCGGGGGAGAAGGTGATCCGATTCGGTGTCGAGATGAGCAGGCGACCGCCCGGACGCAGTACCCGAGCGCACTCGGAAATGAACTGCGGCTGATCCCACAGATGCTCGATGACCTGGAAGTTCACCACCACGTCGACAGACGCGTCGGAGAGGGGCAGGTCGATCAGATTTCCCTGGTGAACCGTCAGCTCCGGGTAGCGGGCACGCGTGTGTTCGACGGCGGACTGGTCATAGTCCACGCACACAACGCTGGTGGCGTGCTTGGCGAGCATCGCGGCGCCGTAACCTTCACCGGATCCAGCTTCCAGGACGTCCTTGCCCGCGACGGCGTCGAAGATGTACTCGTAGGCCACCTCGTGGCGGCGGAACCAGTAGTTCTCCTCCGGAATTCCAGGGACGGTGCGTTCCCCGGTCAGCGCCAAAGTCGCCTGGTCAGGCGTGGTGGGCGTCGCGTGCTGTGAGTCGGTCATCCCTATGAGAGTAACTGTCGCGATCTGTGACGCGGCACTCGATCCTACTGAGGAGTCATGTTGGCGCGCGCCGCGACGTCGGTGGCCGCGAGATAGCCGAACACCATCGCCGGTCCAATCGTCGCGCCCGGGCCGGCATACGTGTGGCCCATGACCGGTGCGCTGGTGTTTCCGGCGGCGTACAGGCCGTCGATGGGTGTGCCGTCGGCGGCAAGGACGCGAGCGTGGTCATCGGTGACGATGCCGCCCTTGGTCCCTAGGTCGGCGGGCACTATTCGCGCGGCGTAGAACGGTCCGTGGCTCAGTTCGCCGAGGCTCGGGTTGGGTTTGTTGGTGATGTCGCCGTAGTAGTGGTCGTAGGCGGATTCGCCCCGACCGAAGTCGGCGTCAACGCCGGCACGTGCGGCTGAGTTGAACCGCTCGACGGACGCATTCAACGAGCCGTCGGGGAGACCGAGCCGTTCGCCCAGGTCGTCGAGCGAATCAGCCTTAACCAGCGCACCCGAGGTGAACCACGACTTCGGTAGCGGTGCTTTCGCTGGCTTACCGGCAAACAGGTAGCGGTCGCGGTAGGTCTGATCGAAGACGAGCCACGCGGGCAGATTCGACGCCGGGCCGTCGCCCGAACCGTATTCGCCGCCGAACATCGCGTGGGTGGCCTCCACGTAGGGGAGCGACTCGTTCATAAAGCGCTGGCCACGGTCGTTGACGATGATGCTGCGTGGGAGCGAACGCTCGGCGAGCGCGAACCACGGTCCCTTGGGTAGCGGAATCGATGGCGCCCACCAGGCGTCGTCCATCAAAGCCGTTGTGGCTCCGACATTTTCGGCAGCGACGATTCCGTCACCGGTGTTGGTCGGCACACCGAGCGAGTAGTCGGGGCCGGCGGGTGCGCGATGGTGGATGCTCCGCAAGG
>QIRE01000035.1_pt1 | contig 49847 bp, 42 predicted proteins | sample 2940141 | NCBI WGS metagenome assembly QIRE01 (sample SAMN09273532, study PRJNA473421) | Gut metagenome, whole genome shotgun sequencing project. | isolation source: gut tissue | host: Folsomia candida VU population | place: Netherlands: Amsterdam | collected 2016-03-06 | reverse complement strand
GGCGGAATGACACAGACGCGGCCCTTCGGGGCCGCGTTTCACATTGCAGCGTTGATATTTGCGTGTTGAACCGCCCGCCACGGAACGATCGCCGCCCGGTCTCGTTGGGTCTGCCTGACCTGTAAGGAGGGCTAGGACATGGACCACAGCAATCACATCCGCCTTAACGAGGACGAATTCACCGATGCCGTGCTGACGGGCGCCACCGTCTATGGCCCCGGCGACGAAACCGTGGGCACGATTTCGCACCTGCATGGACAGGGTGGCGGTGCCGAAGCCATCGTCGATGTGGGTGGATTTCTGGGCATCGGCGCCAAGCCGGTCGCGGTGCCCGTGGCCAAGCTGGACCTGATGCGCGATGCGGACGGCACCGTCCACGCCGTCACCAACTGGACCAAGGAACAGCTGAAAGACATGCCCGAGCATCATCACTGATTCCCGGGCGGACTCTGTGAACGGGGCGGCCAATCGGCCGCCCCTGTCCATTTTCAGAACTGCTTGCCGATGGCCCGATCGACCGAGAATCGGCCCGCGCCGTGGACCGCGAAAAAGATCGTGACGCCCATCCAGATCAACGACAGCTCTGCCCCGGCATAGCCCTCGGATTTCATGATCCAGTGGAAATAGACCGTCACCAGCAGAATGAACGACGCGATGGCCGCAGCCGGACGGGTCAGCAGACCGATGGCCAGCAGCAGGCCACCGATGAATTCGCCCCCCGCCAGCAGCGGCGAAAACAGCCAGCCCGGCGCAAAGCCGATGCTTTCGACCATGCTCACCGCGCCCAACGGGTTTTGGATCTTGGGCAGGCCATGCGCCATCAGCGCAACGCCTGCGATGACGCGCATATACAGCACGCTAAGCGGCGACAGCGCCGCATAGACCGAGGACAGGCCGGGCAGGATCAGGTCGTCACGCGAGGTATCGCGGTTGTTCGAGTTATACATTTGAATTCCTTATGGTTATTGCAACCATCAGCTATGGCGCAATCTGTCTGAAACCGGCAATGCTGCCGGATGAAAGCGGTGATGTCAGACAGTCAGACCCGCGGCGGACGCCACAGATAACGATCACTGAACAGCGACGTATGACCCGCAACCGCGGTCAGCCAGTGGCCGGTTGCGGTGGAGTCAGCCTGCGCCAGCATGGCGGCGGGGAACAGATCGCAGCAGATACCGCCCCCCTTTTTCGCGCTTTCCGCCGCAACCATCGGGACTGCGCTGGCATAGCACATATTGTCCAGCCGCATCTGCGACGGACAGGGTGGCCGCGTGATATCGGCGCCTGCCGTCTGGACGGTCATGGTCACAAGCGCGACCATCAGCATCAGCGTGGCAAGCAGTTTCATGGGCGAAAGGCTGTCTTTGTTGAACCCGGTTCGGCGTGTATATGCCGCATTTTGCTGCGTGCGGGCAAGCCCTGTTGCCCGTCAGGCCCGCCGGTGGAACTTGACGCGGCGGCGGGGCGCGTGACAAAGGCAGGGGATGCTGCGCGCTTTTATCCGTCCTCCGGCCATTGATGCCGCAGATGACGCCCTGCCGGTCAGGGCGCGGCGCTGGCGCCCGCTGCGCCGGTTGCTGATCTGGACGCGCTGGTTCGCGCTGCGGTTTGCGTTGCTGATGCTGGCGCTGGTCGGGTTTTACGCGCTGATCAACCCGCCGACGACATGGACCATCGTGGCCGAATCGCGCGCCCATCCCATCGCCGCGCGCCATTGGGTGCGGATCGGAGACATCGCGCCGGTCATGCGCCGGTCGGTCGTGGCGGCCGAAGATGCGAATTTCTGCCGCCATTGGGGCTTTGACATGCAGGAAATCCGCAATGTCATGGCGTCGGGATCGGCGCGCGGGGCATCGACGATCAGCCAGCAGACCGCCAAGAACGTGTTCCTCTGGCAGGGGCGCAGCTGGCCGCGCAAGGCGTTGGAAACCGCCTATACCCCGATGATCGAAGCGCTGTGGTCCAAGCAGCGCATTCTTGAGGTTTATCTGAACGTGGCGGAATTCGGGCCGGGCATCTTTGGCGTGGGGGCCGCGTCGCGCGAATATTTCGGCGTGACGCCCGACCAGCTGACCCCGGTGCAGGCCGCGCGTCTGGCCGCGATCCTGCCCGCGCCGAAATCGCGCAGCCCGCATCAGGCGTCGCGCCGGTCACGCTCCATCGCGGATGGCGCCGCCACCATCCAGCGCGACGGCCGCGCCGATTGTCTTTAGCGACGCCCGACAATCTGCGCGTTACGGTTGAAACGTCGGGGGTGGCACCTTATCAAGGCGCCGTTGCGACATGAGGATTCAAGCAGTCCATGAATACAAACACCCAGACCACGCGACTGTACCATTCCACGTTGTCGCCCTTTTGCCGCAAGGTTCGGCTTGTGCTGGGCGAAAAGCGGATCGAGGTCGAGCTGGTCGAGGAACGCTATTGGGAAAGCCCCCCCGATCTGAAGCGGCGAAATCCAGCGGGCAAGCTGCCGGTGCTGCGCTATCGCGGGAATATGCTGGCAGAAAGTCAGGCCATTGTCGAATATCTGGACGAGGCCGTGCCGAACCCGCCCCTGATGCCGCAATCACCGATGGACCGGCACGAAGTGCGCCGTCTGTGCGCGTGGTTCGACGATAAGTTCAACACCGAAGTGACCCAGCCGATCCTGAATGAGCGGGTTTGGAAAAAAGTCACGCGGTCGGGCCATCCTGACAGCCGCGCGGTCAAGGACGGGCTGCGCGCGATCAAGGAACATATGGACTACCTGTCCTCGCTGCTGGACGAACGGCGCTGGCTGGCGGGTGGCAGTCTGTCACTGGCGGATTTCACGGCTGCGGCGCATTTTTCCTGTCTGGATTACATCTCGGACGTGGATTGGGACCGGTCCGAGACATTGCGCGACTGGTACGCGACGATCAAATCGCGCCCGGCCTTTCGCGCGGTGCTGGCCGATCAGGTGCCGGGCATCCACCCCGCCCCACATTATGCCGAGCTTGACTTCGGATAAGGCAGGGGGGGCCAGCCCCCCATCGCCCAAGGGCGATTCCCCCCGGGATATTTTCGTGAAGAAGAAGCGGCTGGCCGCCGAAGCCGAGGCGGCGGGCTTTTCGCGGATGCGGATCACGACGCCCGATGCCGTGCCCGAAATCGCCGAACGGCTGCACGCCTTTGTCGCGGCCGGGCGGCATGGGCAGATGGGCTGGATGGCCGAGCGGATGCATTGGCGCGGCGACCCGGCCGCGCTGTGGCCTGAGGCCAGATCGGTTATCATGCTGGCCGAGCTTTATACCCCCGATCACGATCCGCTGGCGGTGCTGGATCAGCGCGATCGTGCCGCAATCAGCGTTTATGCGCAGGGGCGCGATTATCATGATCTGGTGAAAAAGCGGCTGAAACGTGTGGGGCGCTGGCTGCTGGAGCAATGTCCCGGCGAACAGATCAAGGTGTTCGTGGATACCGCCCCGGTGATGGAAAAGCCGCTGGCGCAGGCGGCGGGGCTGGGTTGGCAGGGCAAGCACACCAACCTGCTATCACGCGATCTGGGCAGTTGGTTCTTTCTGGGGTCGATCTTTACCACCATCGAGCTGCCCCCCGACGCGCCCGAGGTTCAGCATTGCGGGTCATGCCGGTCCTGTCTGGATGTGTGCCCGACCAAGGCCTTTCCGGCGCCGTTTCAGCTGGATGCCCGGCGTTGCATTTCCTATCTGACGATCGAACATCACGGCCCCGTCGATCTGGCGCTGCGGCCGCTGATGGGCAATCGCATCTATGGCTGTGACGATTGTCTGGCCGTCTGCCCGTGGAACAAGTTCGCCCAGTCAGGGGCCGAGATGCGGTATCGTGGCACGGTCGGCGCGCCGCCTTTGGCCGATCTGGCGGTGCTGGATGATGCGGGCTTTCGCGCGATGTTTTCAGGCAGCCCGATCAAGCGGATCGGACGTGATCGCTTTGTGCGCAACGTTCTGTATGCCATCGGAAATTCAGGGATGCCCGCGCTTCGCGAGGTGGCGCAGGCGCTGACGGGGGATGGCGATCCGACGGTTGCGGATGCGGCGGCATGGGCAGTGGGGCGGCTGGACGAGGCGGGCCACGCCTGATCACAGCAGAAAATCGCCCGCGTCCAGTTGCCATGTCCCGTGCAACCGGATCAGCATGTCGGCGCGTCCGTCACCGTTCAGGTCGACCTCTATATGGGTTTCGCGGCCCCTATGCGACCATCGCAGCTGATCTGCGGCGTCGAACTGACGCTGGCCGATATAGGTCAGGTCCAGCGCCTTGAGGTCGATCCGGTCGGTATCGGGCCTGAAATCGGTGATCTGATCGGCAAGGCGACCGGGGCGGCTGTCCCTGGATGAGAGGAACCGGAACACATCCGCACCCGCGCCGCCCGTCAGCACATCCGCCCCCGCACCGCCGATCAGCGTATCGCGTCCGGTCCCCCCGATCAGCGTGTCACGGCCCGCGCCACCGTCCAGCAGGTCATTGCCGGAACCGCCCAGCAGCCGGTCATCCCCCGCGCCGCCATAAAGCCGATCATTATGCGTCCCACCGTTCAGCGTGTCATTGCCGTCACCGCCATACAGCATGTCCGCGCCGCTGCCGCCGTCGAGCCAGTCATTCCCGCTGTCGCCTTTCAGCAGATCATTGCCCGACTGGCCGTAAATCCTGTCATTGCCCGACCCGCCCGACACCGTGTCATGACCGCTGCCGCCATAGATGGTGTCATTGCCTGAATCACCGAACAAGCTGTCATTGTCGGCGCCGCCGTTCAGCATGTCATTTCCCGCGCCGCCCATCATCGTGTCGCGACCGCCATCGCCCCACATCCGGTCATTGCCCGCGCCGCCTGACATGCGGTCATTGCCGCTGCCGCCACGCAGCTGATCATTGCCCGATCCGGCAATCAGCGTGTCGTTGCCCGAACCCCCGCTTAGGTAGTTATGTCCAATGATGTCATACAGATAGTCATTTCCGGCATCGCCATACAGCGTGTCATTGCCGGCATCACCATACAGGCGATCGTTGCCCGATCCACCTTTCAGCAGATCATTGCCCGCACCGCCATACAGCCGGTCTGCCCCTGCCCCCGCGGTGATCGTGTCATTGCCGTCACCGCCATCCAGCAGGTTGTCGCCCCACAAATCCTCTAACCAGTCGTTGCCGGATTGCCCATAAAGGCTGTCATTGCCGGTGTTGCCATACAGGCGGTCATTGCCGCCGCCACCATAAAGCAGGTCATTGCCATCGCCGCCGATCAGGCGGTCCGCGCCCGATCCGCCGCGCAGGGTGTCATTGCCGCTGCCGCCATCCAGAACCGAACTGCCGCTGCCCGCGACCAGCAGGTCGTTACCCGCCTCTCCATACAGGGTGTCGTTGCCGCTGTCGCCATACAGGCTGTCATTGCCCGCGCCGCCTTTCAGCAGATCATTCCCCGCGCCGCCGCGCAGCAGGTCCGCGCCTGCGCCCGCGATCAACGTGTCATTGCCATCGCCACCGTCCAGCAGGTTATTGCCGGACAAATCTTCAAGCAGGTCGTTGCCCGCCTCTCCATACAGGGTGTCGTTGCCGTCGCCGCCATACAACCGGTCGCTGCCACCGCCCGCGCGCAGCATGTCATTCCCCGCACCGCCACGCAGCACATCAGCGCCGCCCCCCGCGATCAGCGTGTCATTGCCATCGCCGCCGTCCAGCAGGTTGTGGCCGGACAGATCCTCAAGGTAATCGTCGCCCGCCTCGCCATACAGGGTGTCATTGCCGTCGCCGCCGAACAGCTTGTCATTGCCCGCGCCCGCCTTCAGCAGATCGTTGCCGGTGCCGCCATACAAGGTGTCGTTGCCCGCCCCGGCAATCAGCCGGTCATTGCCATCGCCGCCATCCAGCAGGTTGTGACCGGACAGATCCTCAAGATAATCGTCGCCAGCCTCGCCATACAGGCGGTCATTGCCCGCCTCTCCATACAGGCTGTCATTGCCGCCACCCGCCCGCAGGCTGTCATTGCCCGTGCCACCATACAGCAGATCGGCGCCACCCCCCGCGATCAGCGTGTCATTGCCATCGCCGCCCAGCAGAAGATTGTTGCCGGACAGATCTTCGAGGTAATCATTCCCCGCATCGCCCGACAGCGTGTCATTGCCGCTGTCGCCATACAGGCGATCGTTGCCGTCATCGCCATACAGACGGTCATGACCCGCACCGCCGCGCAACGTGTCATTGCCCGACCCGCCATAGATCAGGTCATTGCCGTCATCACCCTCAAGATTGTCATGGCCGGCATCGCCGAACAGGGTGTCATTGCCGGTGCCGCCGCGCAGGCTGTCATTGCCGTCACCGCCGCGCAGCTGGTCGTTGCCATCCTCGCCCATGATGGTGTCGTCACCGCCGCCGCCGCTGACGGTATCGTTCCCGGCACGGGCATAGATCACATCGGACCCGTCGCCGCCCAGCAATTGCTCCGCCAGATCGGTGCCGAAAATCCACCGCCCCACGGTCGAGGGCGGCTCATTCGCGCCGACATTGATCGGGTCAAGTTCAGGCAGCCAGTAATGACCGATGGGGAACATGTCATTGCCAAAATCGGTCGGTTCCAGCCGTGATCCATCGCTGGTGCGGATGTCCACGATGGTTTCGCGATAAACGATCCGCATCCCCCAGGATTGCGGCGCGAAATTCAGCTGCCATGTGCTGCGGATCATGCCCAGCATCGACATGTCCAGCCGATCAAGCCCAAGCTGAAAATCGGTGATCTCTATCCGGCCGGACATGCTGCTGAGGACAAAGGTATCCGCACCCGCGCCCCCGGTCAGGGTGATGCTGCGCCCGGCCGAAACCAGAATGTCGTCGCCGTCCCCCCCGCGCAGCGCCGTCGTGGAGGCGCCCGCGACCAGCAGGTCGTCACGCCCGCTGCCCGTGACGGTGCCTGCGCCCGCCATGTCGGTCAGGCCGATGCGACCCGGATCGACCACCAGCTGTGTCAGCCCGGTTTCGGTCGTGCTGCTGACGAACAGCGCGATCTTGCCGCCGATGACCTTGGCTTCGATATCCCCCACATCTGACAGCGTCATGTCGCGGGTGTCGGCGATGCTGTCCAGATGCAGCAGCCGCCCGTCAGGCAGCAGGGTAAAGATGCTGATCCCGTCATCGGCACCGCCCGCAATGACATAGCCGCGCCCATCGACCACCGCCGTGGTCAGTGCGGTGGCCGACTGAAATCGGGTCGTGGCCTCATCGATGATGTGATCGGTCATGGTCAGCTTGCCGAAACGATCCAGCTGAAACACCGACAACGAGGATGAGGTCGACCCGGCCACCACGATGAAGGTCTTGCCGTCGGTCTGCACGCTGGCCACATGCGAGGGGATGTAATACCCCGCCCCCTGGGCCGAGACATTCATCGTGCCGCCCGACAGCACCCCATCCGCACCGACAAGATGGGTGGACACAAAATTGCCCAAGCCGGAAATCGCCACCAGCATCCGCTGACCATCCACCGTCAGGTTGATGATCTGGTCCAGCGAGGCGCCCGCCATCTGATCGCTGGCAGGCAGCGTCATCGACGACACCAGACTGACCGCGCCATTGCTGCCGATCCGGTCGATGGTCAGGGTCAGGTTGCCCGCATGTGCGGAATAGACAAAGGTTCCCGCCAGCGTCTCGATCTGCCCCATGGCCGTCAGCCGGGTGCCGATACCCGTCGCGGAAAAGATCGGGGTGAAATCCCCCAGACTGCCCGACGCGGCAGCAGACAGACCCAACGGCTCGGCCCCGGTGATCATGCCCAGATGGACATAGGCCCCGCCCGACAGGTGCAGCACTGTCAGTTCGGGCCGCCCCTGATAGCCAAAGCTGGACGGGAACGCCTTGGCATTGATGCGAACCAGCGGCTGTTCAGGGTCGGTGATGCGATAGCTGGAAATGCCGCCATCAAACTGACTGGTCGCAAACAGCAATGTCTGGCCACCGATCTCGCCCAGGGCAAGATCGCTGACATTCGACAACCAGCGTGTTTGCGTGGTCCCATAAGTGACCACCAGACGGTGGGAGAGCATGGCGAAAGGCGGTCCAAAAGGTAACGATTCCTTAGGACAACCTAACGGTCGGTCATACTTCTTACAGCTATGTAAATTTGCATAAACGCCTGTAAATTATACAGACTTGATGAAACTTTTTGGAAAATGGCGCGTTCACAAACCAGGTTGAACGAACGCTAAAGGACCATACAGGATCAGGCCGGGTTGCGACACCTCGGCAGTGCGAAGCATTTTCGCCAAATCCGAGACAGTCGTGCGGATCAGCCGCTGATGCGGGTGGCCGACAGCCTCGGCGAACAGGGCTGGCGTGTCGTCAGGCAGGCCATGGCGGCGCAAACCTTCAGCCAGTTCGGGGAAACTGCGCTGACCCATGAACACCACTGTCGTGACCGCCGGATCGGCAATCGCGGTCCAGTTGATGTCCGTGGGCAGATGCCCCGTCACATCCGCGCCGGTCACGAATTGCAGGCGCCGCGCCGTCAGGCGACGGGTCAGGGGAATGCCCGCCGCCGCCGCCGCCGCGCTGGCCGAGGTGACGCCCGGCACGATTTCAAACGGAATACCGGCTGCGGCAAGGGCGGTGATCTCTTCCTCCAGCCGCCCGAAAATGCCGGAATCGCCGGATTTCAACCGCACCACGCGCAGCCCTGCCTGTGCATGTTCCACGATCAGGCGGTTGACGTGATCCTGCCGCGCCGACGGGCGGCCCGCCCGCTTGCCCACCGCGATCAGTTCGGCATCCGGGTTGGCATGATCCAGCACCGGACCCGAGGCCAGATCGTCATACAGAACCACCTGCGCCTGCCCCAACAGACGCGCGGCCTTAAGGGTCAACAGCTCGGGGTCGCCGGGGCCGGCTGATACAAGTGATACGAAACCGGCGAAGGGGGCGGACGGCTGGCTCACGGGGGGCGTGCTCCCTTGGGAAATTGCGCCCCAGCTATATCAGCCGACTGACCGCTGACAATGGCCCAGCAGTTCGTGGCGCGGGTCGGGATGACCTTTGGCCATTCCTCAGGCAGGCAGCCACGGCGTGAAGATGTCCACGATTGCGGATGCGCCGGGCTTGGTCATCGACCCCCATGTGCCTGCAATCCGGCCTTGCGGGTCCAGCAGCAGCTTGTTGAAGTTCCAACGCGGCACAAAGCCGGTTTCCTGCCGCGCCCATGCATAAAGCGGATGCACATCGCCGCGCGCCACATGCAGGATATCGGTCATCGGCAGGGTGATGCCGAATTCCATCGTGCAATATTCCGACACCGCCTTGCCATTTTCCAGTTCCTGATTGAAGTCGTCCGAGGGCACCGCCAGCACGATCAGACCACGCGGGCCGAATTCCTCATGCAGGGCCTGCATGTCGCGCAATTGCCCCGCAAAACCGCAAAGCGACGCGGTATTCACGACCAGCACCGGCCTGCCACGCCAATCGGCAGTGGACAGGTTGCCGCCGTCAATCGATGGAAAGGTAAAGACCGGGGCCGCGTCCTGCGCCCGTGCGATACCCACGGGCAGGATGGCGGCAAGTGACAGAAACAGGCGACGGTCCATCGGCTTTCCCCCTTACACAGTGGCGCGCAACTGCCAGAATCGCGCGACCAGAGCCGCAGCGGCGCCCGCGGTCAGCAGCAGCAAGGCCCAGTTCAGCGGCGCCAGATTGGCCGCAAACACCCCGGCCAGCGCCCAGATCACCCCCGCAGGATAGGCGCATTCCGCAGGATGCGCCTTTTGTGCGACAAAGGCCACCGCCGTCACCGCCAGCAGGCAGATGATCGCGGCGGCTTGTTCCGACATGATGCCATAGCCCGCCAGCACCATCCCGCAAGATGCCCCAGTCGCCGCCGTCAGCCACCCGGCATACAGCGCGACCGGACGCAGCTGCCAGACGCGATCATGCCGTGTGGCCTGCGTAAACGCCGCCAGCGCCAGCGCCAGCATCGCCACGATCATCGCCGTCGCCATCATCGGTGACCGCATGGCCGCCGCCAGCCAAAAGAACCCGATGCCAAGGCTGGCCAGCAACCATGGCCGCATCGCGCCCCATGCCGGATCATCGCTGCGCCAGATCAGGCCAAAGCCCGCCCCGGCGATCAGCCATGCATAGATCAGCCCCCATATCGCAAAGGCCCAGCCAGCGGGCTGGACGGGCGGCTTGTCCTGCGGAATGGGAAACAGTTCGGGCGGATAGCCGCCAAAGCCGTCCCAGATGAACGGAGAAACGGCAAACCCCACCGCCGCCAGAAGAATCATCAGCGCCATTGCCCGCGTGGCCTGCATCCCCGTGCCCCGATCCAAATCATGTCACAGATGGAACGCGGATCGCGCAGGGTCGTTCCCGGCATCTGGCTTGCTGCGTGGCCAACAGGCTGCGGGGCTTGCAAGGGGTCGCGGACAGATGGGCGGGCTGCGTTCAAGGTGCCTGGCTGGCTGCCAAAGGGGTGGCCGGCTTGGTGCCTGATCCATCGACGTGGGGGCAATGGCGTGGCTGGCAAATCTGTATCGGGGGATATGATGGCTGGCTGGCGTAAGCTGGCTTGCTATCTTGCCCCAGACATAGACCACAGATTCGCCTGCGTCAAGAATTCTTTTTGAAATCAAATAGTTGATAGTATTTGTCAGGAACCATATCCCGATCATTTCAATCGGATAGCGATCTGTGACCTCGCAGCAGCATCTGCGCGTGGGCCAGATCCTCGGGGGTGTTGACGTTGAAAAACGGATCCAGCGGACCTGCATCCCAAGTGGCCAGCCCGGCGTCATGCGCGCGGGCAAAATCACGGACCCGACGCTGACCGGCGATCAGCCGCGCGCGTAGATCATCGCGCAGTGCGACCGGCCACAGCCCGAATGTGGGGTGATCATGCACCACCCCCTGCTCGTCTTTCGCGGCCGCCAGAACCAGCCCGGACGGGCGGGCGCTGGCTGTCAGCCGCTGTGCCAGATCGGTGGGGAAAAACGGCGTATCGCCCGCCACGCTGATCACCGCGACCGCACCCTGTGCGGCGGCCCAATCCATCCCGGCAAGGATCCCTGCCAGCGGGCCGGGGCAGTCCGGCAGGCTGTCGGGCAGCACCGGCAGGCCAAGCGCGTCAAAGCGCGCCGGATCGCCATTGGCGTTCAACGCGATGGCCGCGACCTGTGGCGACAGCCGCGCGATGATCCGTGCCAGCATCGTCTGCCCGCCCAGCAGGCGCAGCGGCTTGTCGCCGCCGCCCATGCGGGTTGCGCGGCCTCCGGCAAGGATCACGGCGGGGTGGGGCGTCATCATCCCGCCGACTGTTGCGCCTTATGCCGCCCGCCGCAAGCCGTCAGATCAGCGAGGCAAGACGCGGCAACAGGTCCGACCCATTCCCGGCATTCGCCTGATCTTCCAGCGTCGCCTTGGTCGCGCGGGCAAGGTGATCGCCTGCGCCGACCTCAGCCGCCATGGCATTGTAATAGGTCAGGTCTTTCAGGCTGTTGTCGATGGTAAACCGCAGCTGATCGGTCTGGCCCTCCAGCAGATAGGGCGACAGCCGGTCCAGCGCCGCGCCATAGCCGCCGCCGCGACGCAGGCAATCGACCAGAACCTCGGGGGTGATGCCGGACTTGGCGGCGCAGGCGGCAGCCTCTGCCATCAGCGTGACGGTGCCAAGCGACACAAAGTTGTGCAACAGCTTCAGCCGATGCCCCGCGCCTTCCGGCCCGGCGTGAAAGCGGTTTTCGGAAAACGCTTCCAGCAGCGGCGTCAGTTCCGCGACCGTGGCATCATCGCCGCCGATCAGCAGGTTCAGACGGCCCGCCTCGGCCTCTTTCGGCGTCCGCGTCATGGCGGCATCGACGAAACGCGCGCCCGCCGCCTGCACCTTTGCGGCCAGCGCCACGGTCGATTCCGGGATGGCGGTCGAACAATCCACGATCACCGTGCCGGGGCGCAGCGCGGCCAGCACCTGCCCGCTGCCGGTCAGCACATCCTCGACCTGCGGGGTGCCGGTCACACACAGCAGCACCACATCGCAGGCCGCAGCCATCGACGCCGCATCGTCCCAGCCCACAGCCCCCGCCGCGTCCAGATCATCCGTCGGCTGGTTGCCGGGATGGCGCAGATAGTTCAGCAGCCAGCCCTTGGTCACGATATTCTTGGCGATACCGTGGCCCATAAAGCCCACGCCCACCACGCCGATTGTCGGTTTTGTCATTGCCTTCGTCCTTATCCCAAGGCGCGGCACAGGGCCGTCGTGACTTCGCTGCACCGGGCATTGCCGCCCAGATCGCGCGGCACCGCGATACCCTGACCCAGCACGGTTTCCGACGCTTTTTCAATGCGATCCGCCGCATCGGACAGGCGCGCATCGCCATGCCGATCCGCCAGCCAGCGCAGCATCATCACCCCTGACAGCACCGTGGCCATCGGGCTTGCCGCGTCCTGCCCGGCAATATCCGGGGCCGATCCATGCGCCCCCTGGAACAGCGCGTGATCATCGCCGATCTCGCCCGAGGGAGAGATGCCCATACCGCCCGCCGTCGCCGCGCCCAGATCGGAAATGATGTCGCCGAACATGTTTTCGGCCACGATCACATCGTAAAAATCAGGCCGCTTGACCATGTGAACGGTGATCGCATCGACATAGGCATAGTCGATTTCTACCCGTGGATGGCGGGCGTGAACATCGTCACAGACCGACCGGAAGAACGCATAGCTGCGCAGGATATTGGCCTTGTCGCAGACCGTCACCCGGCGCTTGCCGTCGCGCAGCGCGCCCTTGCGGCTTTCGGCCAGACGGAAGGCGAATTCGGCCACGCGTTCGGTGCCCTTGCGGGTGATGACCAGACTGTCGGACGCCATCTCACCGCGCAGCACGATGCCGCCGCCGCGGCTGGCATAAAGACCTTCAGTATTCTCGCGGATGATGACGTAATCAATACCGCCACCCTCGTAGCCGCGCAGGGGCGAGGTGACGCCCGGCAACAGCTTGATCGGGCGGACATTGGCATAGAGGTCCAGCAGAAAGCGCAGTTGCAGATGCAGATCGTTGCCGACCTCGGTCCCGTCGGGATGGACAACGCCCGGGATGCCCGCCGCGCCGTGCAGAATCGCATGGGCGCTGCGACAGGCGGCAAGGCTGGCAGCGGGCAGGCATTCGCCGGATTTCAGGTAATGCCCGGCGCCGCCCGGCAAATCCTGAAATGCCAGCACGCCACCGCCGGTCGCCGCCGTCAGCACCTGCATCGCGGCCTGCGCGACCTCGGGGCCGATGCCGTCACCTTGCAGCGTTGCGATATCATATGTCGTCATGGTCCCTCCAACCCGCCCGTGCCAGCCATGGGCTTTACACGCGAAATCCGATACGATATTCGATATATGATCTTTCCCGTCAACCCGTCACAGAAACCCGGTCGCCGTTTGGACAATCCGCCCCGTATCGCGCCCCGCCCGTCCTTGGGGGATGAGGTTTACGATCTGCTGCTGGCAGAGCTGATTTCCATGCGCCTGCCGCCGGGGGAACGGCTGTCGGTCGATGGGCTGGCGCGGCAGTTCGGCGTGTCGCAGACCCCAATCCGCGCCGCACTGATCCGGGCCGAGGCCGAAGGCCTGGTCGTCAAGAAACACAACACCGGCTACAGCGTCGCCCCGCAATTGTCGGCGGCGCGGTTGCATGATCTGTATGACTTCCGGCTGATGGTCGAACCGCCCGCCGCCGCCGCGACGGCCAGCAAGGCCACACCTGATCAGATCGACGCGCTGGACGCGCTGTGCGCCGAAATGGCCGATCTGACGGATTCGCCCGACACCTATGGCCGCTTTGCCCAGACCGATGCCGCCTTTCATGCGCTGATCTGCGACATCGCAGGCAATTCGGTCGTCACCGAAACGCTGGCCCGGCTTTACAGCCACATGCACATCTTTCGCCTGCGCTATGATGCCGGGATCGCCAGCAATGCCGCCGCCGAACATCAGGCCATCGCCGATGCCATCCGCGCGCGTGACGCCGATACCGCCGCCGCCGCCATGCACCGCCATATCGCGGGCGGGCGGATCCGGCTGGAACCCTATTTCGTGGCGGGCTGACCGCCAGACAGGAGAGACCTATGAAACTGGATAACACCCTGTGGTTCGACCCGACGATGATCTTTGTCGGCGGCGCGTGGCAGAACCCCGGCCATGCCGACACGATCGCGGTCGAAAACCCATCGACCGGCGACGTGATCGCCCAGATCGGGCGCGGCACCCCCGCCGATATCGACGCGGCGGTTGATGCCGCCGAGGCCGCTTTGGACGGCGAATGGGGCCGCACCCCTGCGGTCGAACGTGGCCGCATCCTGATGCGCATGTCGCAACTGGTCCTGCAACGGGCCGAGGAACTGGCCTTTCTGGAATCGACCGATGTCGGCAAGCCGATGAAACAGGCCCGCAATGACAGCATCGCATTGGCCCGTTATCTGGAATTCTATGCCGGTGCCTGCGACAAGGTGCATGGCACGACGATCCCCTATCAGGACGGCTTCACGGTCTATACCCTGCGCGAACCGCATGGGGTGACGGCGCATATCATCCCGTGGAACTATCCGATGCAGATCCTTGGCCGTTCGGTCGGGGCGGCGCTGGCGATGGGCAATGCCTGTGTGCTGAAACCGGCCGAGGATGCCTCGCTGTCGTCGCTGGCCTTTGCCGCCATCGCCGCGCAGGCGGGTCTGCCGGCAGGCGCGCTGAACGTGGTGACGGGTCTGGGGGCCGAGGTGGGCCAAGCGCTGGCCGAACACCCGCGCGTGCATCACGTGTCCTTCACCGGATCGGTCGCGACCGGGCGGCGCATTCAGGAAGCCGCCGCCAAGAACGTGGTGCCGGTCACGCTGGAACTGGGCGGCAAGTCGCCGCATATCGTCTTTGACGACGTTGATCTTGACGCGGCGCTGCCGACGCTGGTCGGTGCCTGTATGCAGGCGGCAGGGCAAACCTGTTCGGCGGCTTCGCGCGTGCTGGTGCAGCGCGGCATCTATGATCAGGTCAAGGCCCGCATGGCCGAGGTTTATAACAAGCTGATCGTCGGCCCCGCGCCCGACAACCTCGATCTGGGACCGCTGGTGTCGAAGCGGCAGAAGCAGATCGTCACCTCCTATATCGACGCGGGCAAGGCCGATCTGACCGTTGCGGGCGAAGGCCGCATCCACGCGGATGCACCGCAGGCCGGAAACTATGTCGCGCCGGTTCTGTTCGCGGACGTGTCGCCCGATCACAAACTGGCGCAAGAGGAAATCTTTGGCCCGGTGCAGGTGCTGATCCCGTTCGAGGATGAGGCCGACGCCCTGCGCATCGCCAATGGCACCGAATACGGGCTGGTCGCGGGCGTCTGGACGCGAGACGGCGCGCGGCAACTGCGCATGGCGCGCAAGCTGAACGTGGGTCAGGTGTTCATCAACAACTATGGCGCGGGCGGCGGGGTGGAACTGCCCTTCGGCGGCACCGGCAAATCCGGCCATGGCCGCGAAAAGGGCTTTGAGGCGCTGTTCGGCTTTTCCCGCGTCAAGACCGTCGCGGTGTCGCACGGGTAACGGGCCGTCTGGCAGAACATCTGCACCGCCGGGCCATAAAGGCCCGGCCAGCGCGCGCGGCACCGTCTTGCAGTGGCATCGTCACGCGCGGTTGGGGACAAATATCCGTTTCCTGATCCGACCGAAAACGCAGCAGCCCTTACAGAACCGGATCCATCACTGACCCGCGCTGAAATGCCGATACAGCGGATTTGAACGGTCAAGGTGGTCCTGCATCGCCTTGACCGCCCCATCGCCATCGCGGTTGGCCACCAGATCGACGATCTGCGCATGTTCGCGCAGGGTGATTTCCTCATTCCCGGACCAGTGCAGCAGCACACCGTGATATTGAAACAGCCAGCGCAGCATCGCCTGACTGGTCGCCGTCAGGATCGGATTATCGGAAACCTGCGCAAGCCGCACATGAAAGGCCATATCGGCGGTCACAAAGGTTTCGGGATTGCCGATCTGGGCGCGCTGATCATCGACACAGGCGCGCAATTCGCGGACATCCTGCGCGGTCGCAAGTTCGGCGGCAACGCGGACAAGGCCGCATTCAAACATCCGCCGCGCCTGTTTCAGATGTTCAAGCTGCTCCGGCTCGGCCGACAGCAGCATCCGCGCCACATCGTCCACCCGGTCCAGAACGCTGCCCGCCGACAGTTCATTCACCCGGCTGCGTTCGCCGTGGCTGATGGTGATCAGCCCCATCGTGTGCATGTGCTGCAACGCCTCACGCACGGCGGGGCGGCCGACGCCGAACCGCTCCATCAGGTCGCGTTCGGAGGGCATAGGCGCGCCGGGGGGCAGCTCGCCCGTGGCGATCAGATCGCGCAGACGGTCGAACACCTGATCGGACAGCTTGCGGCGGACAATCTTTTCGGGGCTGGCAAGCTGTTCGTCGCGTTTCATCGGCATGGCCCCGTTTGCATCTTCCTGGCGTCAGGACTTAGGGCAAGGCGCAAGCCATTGCCAGTCAAAGGACCCGTCAGGATCAAGCCCCGCCGTCACTGTTGCATCGCCAAAGCCGATGCGTGCCTGATCGCCCGTGATTGCGGCATCGGTGACGTGCTGCCCCGCCCGCGCGGCCAGCGTGGCAATGACCGCTGCCACCGGACGCGCCGTGCCATCATCGCGGATCAGACCGCGTGGCCCGTAAAGCGCGGCGGGCGTCCAGACGGTGACGCCCGAACGCGCAATCGCCGCCGCAAAGCCAAGGGTCCATGCCGCGGCAAAGGCACCATCCTGCCGGGGGTCGTCATCGGCCATACACACCCGGTCACGATCCAGGTTCGGGATCGTGCGGCTGCCATAGGGGTTCTGCCGCATGGCGATGGTTGATGGGCCAAGCCGGTAATCCCCATCCCCGATGATCGCCCGGGCCGAGGCCAGAACATGCGGCACCGCCTGCAAGGTTTCCATCACCGACAGATCGTCGGCGGCATGAACGATGGGGCAGAACCCATGGGTCACGAAATCCAGCATCTGCACGGGCGGGCGCTTGCGGTTCAGCTCGGTGAAAAAGCTGGCCATGCCGCCGCCCAATGTCGTGCCGGGAAGGGCACGGCGCGCGGCGGCGTGGATGGCCTCTAGCGGTGGGCAGGCTGGCCAGTCTGATCCCGGCGGCGTCGATTGCCGATCAACCGAAGGGCAGACCATGACCGACGCCACGCGCAGACCCGACACCGCCAGATCGGCGGCATAGGCCGCGAATTCGGCATCCAGATCCCCATCCGGCGGACAGGCCGCGATCAATTCCAGATCATAGGCCAGATCCGGCAGCGCCACCTGCAACGCCGCAAAGTCACGCAGCTGGGCCAATCCGTGACCGGCCGCGATGTCCAGATGGCACAGCACCCGCTGCGCCCCCGTGCCGCGCAGATCACCCGGCTGGCTGGCGGCGCGCCGCGCGTCATCGCCGGCCAGCACCAGCGCGGTTTGGGGAAACACCGCGCCCGGCTGCACCGCATGGATCGGCGCGACAGGGGTGGCGACAGGCGCGGGCCGCCACGAAATCCGCACCGCCTGCCGCAGTTCCTGACCATCGGCGATGACATAGGGCCAAGGCAGCGCCAGCGGGCGATTATAGGTCTTGTAGGACGCATCGCCCCATTGCCGCTGATCCTCCATCTCGAACACGTCGCCATCCAGATGACAGTCGATCACCAGATCGCCCGCCTGATGGGTCAGCGAGGTGATGTTCTGAAACGGCTGCCACGGCGCGATCAGGGCCGGAAAATGCGCATTCTTGGCCCCGTCGGGATGGCCGACGCGGACCGGCGCGCCCGCCACACCGTCGATCGGGTGCAGAACGGTAAAGCCCGCGCGATTGGTTTCGACATCGCCATGGGCCATCGCCACCACATCCGCCGTCAGACTGTCCGGCGTCAGGGTCAGCGTGATCTGCGAATCCAGCCGCGACGCGCCCATATCATAGCGCGCGTGATAGGTGACGCGCCCACCGTCGACGTGAAGATTGCTGATGGTCGCAGGCACCGTGCCCCAATCGCGGTCGCGGACAAGGAACGACACCGCGCGGATCGCCTCGGTGTCACCGATGCGCAGATGGCGCAGCTGGCCCGCGTCCAGTGTGACCTGTGCCGCGCCTGCGCGCAGCAGCTGTGCCGGCGCTGTGGGGCGGGTGGTGCCAAAACGCGCCAGCAGGTCCATTCTACCAGCCCCGCACGTCGATGCGCGATCCGTCCGCCGCCGATTGATAGGCGGCCTCGACCAGCGCCAGCGTTTTCAGGTTGTCGTGGCCCGATGTTTCAGGCTGCGTGCCCGCGCGCAGGCAATCGACGAAATGCGCTTGGATGATCTGCACGCTTTCCTGAATATTGTGCCACGGACGTTCGGCCCAGGGCAGGACCGGCGGCGCCACATCGCGAACCACCTCACCGTCCGTCTGGATCACCAGCCGATAGCCCGCATCCAACCGCAGCGTGCCCCGGTCGCCGTCGATTTCCAGCAGCGTTTCCGGGAAATTTTCGGGCTGACGGCGGGTGGCATAGGAACAATCGACAACGCTGGTCACGCCGTCTTCATGCTCCAGCAGCATCGTTGCTACATCCTCGCCCCTGATCGCGGGGTTGATGCGGCGCGTCGTGGCCGACAGGTTCGCCACGTCACCAAACAGCGCGCGGGCCACGTCAAGGATATGGATGCCCAGATCCTGAATGATGAAACCGGATCGGTGGCCAGATAGGGCTGTCCGGAAAACACGTCATAGCCCGAACGGAAACTGACCCGGCCAAAGAATGGCGTGCCGATGGCACCGCCCCGCACGGCGTCAATCGCCGCCCGCACTGCCGATTGCCAGCGAAAGTTTTCGTGGACCATCAGCACCTTGCCTGCCGCATCGACGGCGGCGACCATGGCGCGGGCATCCTCCATGGTCTCGGCAAAGGGCTTCTGGCAGATCACATGCACGCCCGCAGCCGCCGCCATTTCCACCAAGGGCCGATGCGATCCCACCGTCGTGGCGATATCCACGAAATCGAGGGATTCCGCCGCCAGCATGTCCGCCGCATCGGAATAGGGGCGCGCGCCGAACGCGGCGGCGGTCTGATCGCGCCGCACAGGATCGCGGTCACAGACCGCCACGATCTGCACGCCGTCGATCCCGGCCCAGCCATGCATCTGGTTCTGGGCAAAGAACCCCGCCCCGATCAACGCGCCCTTCAGCATCTTACTTCCCCGCGGCTTCGGCTTGCAGCGCGACCCGCGCTTGCAGTTTCTGTTGCGCCTGATCGACCACAACGGCGGCAATGATGACAAGCCCCTTGATGACCGTCTGCCAGAAGGACGACACGCCCATCATCACCAGACCATCCGACAGGACGCCGATGACGAACGCACCGATGATGGTGCCGCCGATCCGGCCACGGCCACCCGACATCGACGTGCCGCCAAGAACGGCTGCGGCAATCGCGTTCAGCTCGAACGCCTGACCCGTTGCCGGATGCGCCGCGACCAGTTGCGACGAAATCACCAGACCCACCAGCGCCGCGCAAAGGCCGCTGAACATATAGACGAACATCTTGATCCGCGTGACCTTGACGCCCGACAGCGCCGCGCCGCGTTCATTCCCGCCGACCGCATAGATATAGCGACCAAGCGGCGTCCGGCGCGAGATATAGGCCGCAACCACGGCCACCGCGATCAGCATCCAGATCGAAATCGGCAGGCCCAGCCAATTGCCCGCCCCGATCAGACGAAACGTGTCCGACCCGTATTCGGCATTGCCGCCAAGGTTCGGGAAGGTGCGGCCGTCGGAAAACAGCATCGCCGCGCCCCGGCAGACATACAGCGTGCCAAGTGTGGCGATAAAGGGCGCGACGTTCAGCTTTGTTATCAGAAATCCGTTCACCGCCCCGATCAGCACGCCGACGATCATGACGATCAGGCATACCTCTATCGTGTTGAACTGGATCGACCAGCCAAGCCCAAGGTCGATGCCGTAGAGAATCAGAAACCCCGCGACCATGCCGCAGAGCCCGACGATGGACCCCACCGACAGATCGATCCCGCCGGAAATGATCACGAAGGTCATGCCGATCGCCAGAAAGGCGTTCAGCGCGACGTGTTTCGACATGATCACCATATTCGCCGTGGACAGGAAATTCGGCGCGGCAAAGGCGAAGAAGGCAAAGACCGCGATCAGCGCGATGAAGGTCCGCGCCTTCAGCAGCACCAGCAGCAGACTGGCCGATCCGGCATCCGCGCGCGCGTCAAGAGTGTGGCTCATGCGAGGTTTTCCTTTGGCGTAGCGGGGGCGTGCCCCTTGGCCGAGGCGTTGATGACGGCAGTTTCCGTCGCCTCTTTACGGTCGAATTCGCCAGTGACCCGGCCATTCGACATGACGATGATGCGGTCGGACAGGGCCATCAGCTCTTCCATGTCCGAGGTGACAAAGACGATGCCAAGCCCGTCGGCCGCCAGCTTGCGCATGGTGCGGAACACCTCGGCCTTGGCGCCGATGTCGATGCCGCGGGACGGTTCGTCCATCAACAGCACACGCGGCTTGGTCATCAGCGCCTTGCCGATGACGACCTTTTGCTGGTTGCCGCCCGACAGGCTGCTGACCGGGTTTTCCATCGACGCGATCTTGACCGTCAGCCGTTTGACAAAATCACGCACGGTGGCGCGTTCTGCGCCCAGATTCATGTGAAACCCGGTGGTGAGTTCGCCAAGGCTGGACAGGGTCATGTTTTCGCGGATCGATAGAATCTGGACCAGACCGTCATTCTTGCGATCTTCGGGGATCAGCGCGATTCCCTGCGCGATCCGCCCCGAGACTGTGCGTGATTTCAACGGCTTGCCATCGACAAAGAACTGCCCGCCGGCATGGGGATGGCGGCCGATGACGCATTCCAGAAACTCGCTGCGGCCAGCGCCCATCAGGCCATAGACGCCCAGAATTTCACCTGCGCGCAGCGACATGCTGACGTGATCGACGGCCATGCCGCCCCCCGGACGGGGCAGGGTCACATCCGTTGCCCGGAAGACCTCATCGCCGAACGGATGGTCCACCTCTTTGGCGAAATCCTTGGACGATTCGCCGATCATCGACCGGACGATCCAGTCCACATCGACGCCGTCCATCGACCGCGCGCCGGTGATGGAACCGTCGCGCAGCACGGTGATGTAATCGCCGATGCGGATCAGCTCTTCCAGCCGGTGCGAGATATAGACGATGCCCACGCCCTGCTTTTTCAGGTCGGCGATGACGCGGAACAGGATCTCGACCTCTGCCGCCGACAGGGCGCTGGTCGGTTCGTCGAGGATCAGGATGCGCGCGTCCTGCGCCAGACTTTTGGCGATCTCGATGATCTGCTGCTGACCCACGCGCAGATCGCCGACTAACGCGTCGGGATCAATGTCGTGCTCCAACCGCGCCATCAGACCGCGCGTGGCGGCGCGCTGTGCGGCCATGTCGATGTCGATGCCACCGCGGGTGATTTCGCGGTTGATGAAGATGTTTTCGGTGACTGTCATGTTCGGGAACAGGTTCAGTTCCTGAAAGACGATGCCGATGCCGTTGCGGCGCGCCTCATCGGTGCTGGTCAGGCTGACCGGGGCGCCGTTCATCAGAATCTGCCCCTCGGTCAGTTGTTCGACCCCGGCGATGACTTTCATCATCGTCGATTTGCCGGCGCCGTTTTCGCCAACCAGCACGTTGACCGCGCCCATGCGCAGATCGAAATCGACCGATTTCAGCGCGCGCGTGCCGGGATAGACCTTGGTGCCGCCCCGGATCTGCAGGCCGATGTCATGATGCGTCATGGCGCGGCTTCCAAAAGCGTCGGCACAACCAGAACCGCGTCGGTCGCGGTGCGAAGGGTCGCCGCGCCTTCGAACCGGATGGTCTTGCCGGTCAGATCGCCTTCGGGCAGCGTCACGGCCTGATGCGCAAGGTCGTTCAGCGCGCGGGCCAGTTTCGCGAACTCGATCTGGTCACGATAGTCGGTAAAGACAATGAAATCAGACGCATCGCGCAGCGCCGTCCCCTTGATCACGGGGCCAAGCTGGATCGTCACATCGGCCTGACCGTCACCCGTCACGTCCAGCGCCATGGTCGCGGCACGGGATTCGCGATTGGCTTCGGTCACGACACCCTGCCCCTTCAGCAGGAAATTCCACGGGCTGCCTTCGGCCTGCGGACGCACGCCATGCGCCTGTCCCGCACTGTCCAAGCCCCCGGCCAGTGCCGTGGTCAGCGTCGGCAAGTCGATTGCCTTGGCCGTGACATAGGGCACAAGCTGACCGTCATAGATTTCGGCGGCCTTGGCGGCCATGCGGTCATCATCGGTCTGGACCGCCGCAGCATCGCTGCCGGGTTCGGGATTTGGGACGATCTTGCAAGCAGCAAGGGCGGTCACGGCCAGCGTGACGCCAAGGATCGCGGACATCGCGCGCATCATCAGGTCTCCGGGATTTTGGGCGGTCGGCCCGGCGTCGATGCGCCGGGCCGGTCTGGATCATTCGGCCAGTGCAAATGTTTCCAGCTTGTCGGCATTGTCGGCGTTGATCAGGATGCAGTCCATCAACTGCTTTTCATCCACCCCGGTCGAGCCGTTCTTCAGATAGGCATCAGCCTGTTCGACAGCCAGCTGCGCCTGACGATAGGCCGGTTGCAGCACGGTCGCCTTGATGCCGCCCGCCTTGATGCTGTCGCGCACATCGTTCGAGCCGTCAAAGCCCACGACGATCACGTCGGTGCGGCCTGCGGCCTCAAGCGCGGCCCATGCGCCCATCGCCATCGTGTCATTGCCGGAAATCACGCCTTTGATGCCGGGATTGGCCTGCAGCATCGTTTCCATGACCGTATAAGCCTCGGTCTGGGACCAGTTGGCGGTCTGCTGGGCGACCATTTCCATATCGGGATACTGGTCGATGATGTCGTGATACCCGGACGAGCGGATGCCGGCGTTGGTATCCGCTTCGCGGCCCAGCAGTTCGGCATATTGGCCGGTTTCGCCCATCAGTTTGACGAATTCTTCGGCCCCAAGCTGCGCACCCTGATAGTTGTTGGACACGATCTGGCTGACGGCGATGCCGGATTCCTTGATCTCACGGTCGATCAGGAAGGACGGGATATTGGCGTCCTTGGCCGCCTGCACGGCCGCGACGGTGGCATCGGCACCGGCATTGTCCAGAATGATTGCCTTGACGCCCTGCGCGATCGCCGTGTTGAACAATTCCAACTGTTTGTTGGGATCGTCGTCATGGACCATGATCACGGTTTCATAGCCCAGCTCTTTGGCGCGGGTTTCGGCGCCGACAGCCTCGGCCTTGAAGAACGGGTTGTCATGGCTGGGCGTGATGATGGCAATTTTGCCTTCGGCGGCGGCAAATGTCGGCATGGCAGCAGCCATGACAACACCAACGGCTGAGATCATCAGCCTGCGGGTCAGTTTCATGCTAATCCTCCCTATGGTCAGCCGGGCTGTGCCGGTCCTCTCTGACATTGAAAATGCTGCGGTGGAATCAGCTACATGTCAACAGGTATGATCTGTAGCTGACTCCTTCATCATATCAGGTAATGCGACGGATGCTGTCTGCGACCTCATCCCATTCCAGAACCTTTTTCCAGTCGTCGCGCATCAGCATCGGAATGCCGAATTCGATGGCCTTGTTGCAGGCGTCGGAAAACTGGCCCTGACGTTCTTCAAAGATCACCGCGCCAAGGATGTTCATGTGACCCAGCAGAAAGTCGCGGGCACATTCCTTGCTGACGCCGCTGCGAGCGACGACTTCGTCCATCGCTTCGCGCATGACGACCAGCAGCGATGCGCAGACGGTTTCCGACAGGCCCGGCTCCAGCATGGCCATTTGCTTGACGGTCACTTCATAGCTGCGCGCGACGGGGGCATAGATGGCGCGGGCCACGCGTTCGCCCAGCTCGTAATGTTCGCGCGGGCCTTGCATCAGCGCGTTGACCACACCCTGTTTCGCAGCAACGCCACCGAAATGGTCGGCGCGGCCTTCGGGGGTGTCTTCGTCGTTGAAGATCGGCGGATGGCAGGGATGCGTCACGAAATAGGTGATGTCGGCGCGTTCAGGCAGGTGCCCGGCAAAGGGTGCCGCCGCATCAAGGATCACGATCATCGTGCCGGGCGCGACCTTTGGCACCACGGCGCCCGCGACCTTGCCGATCACGGTGTCGGGCACGGCCAGAATGACGACCTGCGCATCGGCCAGCGCGGCATCGGTATCAACGCAGTCAAAGCCCAGCTCGGCTTTCAGACGGGCGCGGCCTTCTTCGCTGACCTCGACATGGGCCACATCAAATTCGCTTTTGGCCAGGTTGGTGGACAGGCGAACGCCCATCTTGCCACCCGCGCCGAACAGGGCAACTTTCGTCATTCAGGGATCCTCCCACAGGAATCGAGCTTGATAAACTGGTATGATGAGATAATAACGATGCTGCCATGTCAAGGGAGGATGAGATGAGCGACGCACCATGGGTCAGCTGGCTGGGCGACGACTTCACCGGCTCTGCCGCGGTGATGGAGGTGCTGGAATTCGCCGGCCTGCCATCGGTGCTGTTCACCGACATCCCAACCGCCGATCTGGCGCAGCGTTTCGCAGGCGCGCGTGGCATCGGCATTGCCACAACCGCGCGCAGCCACGGCCCCGACTGGATGGCGCAGCATCTGCCGCCGATGCTGAGCTGGCTGGATGGGCTTGGCGCGCCGATCCTGCATTACAAAATCTGTTCGACCTTCGATTCATCGCCCGTATCGGGGTCGATCGGCAAAGCTATTGAAACCGGCCTGACCGTGCGTCCTTCCCGCGCGGTGCCGCTGCTGACCGGCGCGCCGCAGATGCGCCGGTATCAGGCGTTCGGGCATCTGTTTGCCGGCACGCTGGACGGGGTGTTCCGGCTGGACCGGCACCCGGTCATGGCCCGCCATCCGGTGACGCCCATGGCCGAGGCTGATCTGCTGACCCATCTGGCCGCGCAGACCGACCTGCCATCCGCCCTGATCGACCTTGAGGCGCTGGCGGGTGATCCGCAAGCCGCGCTGCAAGCCGCGCTGGCGGCAGGCGCGCGCATCCTGTCCATCGACAGCATGGAACCCGCCAGCGAAAGCGCGGCGGGGCGGCTGATCTGGGAAAACCGCGCTGACTTGGGCTTTGTCGCGGGCAGTCAGGGCGTGGAATATGCGCTGGTCCGGCATTGGCAGGACAGCGGCATCATTCCCCGCGCGACCCTGCCCGGTGCAGCCGCGCGCTGTGACCGTATCGTGGCGGTGTCGGGGTCGGTGTCACCCACGACGCAGCGTCAGCTGGATTGGGCCGGGCAGAACGGTTTTGCGTTGCTGCCCTTTGACGCGCGCGCCGTGACCGGCAGCGCAGCCGACATGGCAGGCGAAGAACGCCGGCTGATTGCCGCGGCCATCACCGCCGCGGAAAATGGCCACAGCCCGCTGGTGCATTCCGCATCCGGCGAAGGCCCGCAGGTCGCGGCATTCCGCGATGCGTTGGCCCGCAGCGGGATGGACGGCGCGGTCGCGAACCAGCGCATCGGCGAATCGCTTGGCCGCATCCTTGACGCGACCCTGCGCGCCACCGGCATCCGCCGCGCGGTGATTTCGGGCGGCGACACGTCCGGCCACGGGATGCGTCAACTTGGCCTGTCGGCGCTGGTCGCCCGCGCGCCGACCATTCCCGGCGCAGCCCTGTGTCAGGCATTTGGCGACAGCGCCCATGACGGGTTGGAGATTGCGCTGAAAGGTGGGCAGATGGGGTCGATGGATTATTTTGGCTGGGTCCGCGACGGCGGCGGACAGCGAGGGAAAGCATGACCGACTTTATCCGCGTTACCTACCGGATCGAAACCCCCGGCAGCATCGAGGCGATGGCGCAAAAGATCGCCGCCGATCAATCGACCGGCACCTTCACCGAACTGCCCGGCGAAACCGAGGCGCTGAAGGCCCGCGTCGCCGCCCGCGTCGAACAGATCGACCACCTGCCCGATGCCGACACGCCCGCCTTCCCGACCGATATGCCCGGCCCCTTCCACCGCGCCGATGTCACCATCGCCTTTCCGCTGGACGCCATCGGCACCGATATTGCCGCGCTGATGACGATTACCGTGGGCGGCGTTTATGCCGTGCGCGGCCTGACCGGCGTCAGGGTCATGGATATCGACCTGCCGCCCGCTTGGGCCTGCCATCCCGGCCCGCAATTCGGCATCGCCGGATCGCGGCGCCTGATGGGGGTGGACAAGGGACCGATGATCGCGTCGATCATCAAACCCTCGCTTGGTCTGTCGCCCGAAGATACCGCGCAGGTCGTCGACATGCTGTGTCAGGCCGGTGTCGATTTCATCAAGGACGATGAAAAGCTGATGTCGCCGTCCTATTCGACGCTGGCGGCGCGGGTCGATGCGATCATGCCGGTGATTCAACGCCATGCCGACAAGACCGGCAAGCGGGTGATGTATGCGTTCGGCATTTCATCAGCCGATCCCGATCAGATGATGCGCAACCATGACCATGTGGTGTCATGGGGCGGCAATGCGGCGGTGGTGAACATCAATTCCATCGGCTATGGCGGCATGGCGTTTCTGCGCAAGCGGTCGCATCTGTGCCTGCACGCCCACAGGAATGGCTGGGATATCCTGACCCGTCACCCGGCCTTGGGGATGGAGTTCCGCGCCTATCAGAAAATCTGGCGCCTGCTGGGCGTCGATCAGTTTCAGATCAACGGCATCCGCGCGAAATACTGGGAACCCGATGACAGCTTCGTGCGGTCATTCCATGACGTGATGACGCCGATGTTTTCCGAGGCCGACCGGCCGCTGCCGGTGGTCTGTTCCGGCCAATGGGGTGGGCAGGCCGTCGAGACGTATCAGCGCACCGGCGGCACGCTGGACCTGATGTATCTGGGCGGCGGCGGCATCCACGGCCATCCGAACGGCCCCGCCGCCGGGGTCCGCGCCATCCGCCGCGCATGGCAGGCAGCCGAGGCGGGCGAAACGCTGGAACAGGCGGCCAAGACCGACGCCGATCTGGCGGCATCGCTGGCGAAATGGGGCTAGGGCGGGCCACAATCTGAACGGTCGGATCAGAAGACGTCTACGTTTTCCCGACCGCGTGTGACGCTGCCACCGCAAGACGGTACCGCGCGCGTGCCATCAGGTCAGCGCCTGCACCGGCGGGGGGCGAAGCGCCCGCCGATGGCGGGGCGGGCGCTGGCCGGGCCTTTGAGGCCCGGCGGTGCAGATGGCAACGACATCACGTGGCGACGGCGATGGCCGTCGCCAGTCGCGTCCCTGCCCGCCTCACTTGATCCTCTGCCCCGGCGCCAATATCTGCTATCATCCCCGCGCCATTGCAGGAGCATCGGATGACCCGCTTCGCCGCCCCCATCGCCGAACAGATCTGGGATATGAAATACCGGCTGAAGGATGCCGGCGGGCAGCCCATCGACACCAGCGTCGAGGACAGCTGGCGCCGCGTCGCCCGCGATCTGGCCTCGGTCGAGGCCGATCCCGCCATCTGGGAAGACCGCTTTTACGCCGCGCTTGAGGATTTCAAGTTCCTGCCCGCAGGTCGGATTCTGGCGGGGGCGGGCACCGGGCGCACCGTCACCCTGTTCAACTGTTTCGTCATGGGCACCATCCCCGACAGCATGTCCGGCATCTTCGAGGCCCTGCGCGAAGCCGCGCTGACCATGCAGCAGGGTGGCGGCATCGGCTATGATTTCAGCACCATCCGCCCAAAAGGGGCCGAGGTTCACGGCGTCGCCGCCGACGCGTCGGGCCCGCTGTCCTTCATGGATGTCTGGGACGCGATGTGCCGCACGATCATGTCGGCGGGCAGCCGTCGCGGCGCGATGATGGCCACGATGCGCTGTGACCACCCCGATATCGACGATTTCATCGCCGCCAAACAGGACAGCGCGCGGCTGCGCATGTTCAACCTGTCGGTGCTGATCACCGATGCCTTCATGCAGGCGGTGCGCGACGACGGGCCATGGGATCTGACCTTTGGCGGACGCGTCTATCGCACGGTGCAGGCGCGCGATCTGTGGAACCGGATCATGCGCGCGACCTATGATTACGCCGAACCGGGCGTGATTTTCATCGACCGGATCAACCAGGCCAACAACCTGCACTATGCCGAAACCATTGCCGCGACCAATCCGTGTGGCGAACAGCCCTTGCCGCCCTATGGCGCCTGCCTGCTGGGGTCGGTGAACCTTGCACGGCTGGTCCGCGATCCATTCACGGCGCAGGCGCGCATCGACATGGCCGCGCTGGACGATCTGGTCGCCACCGCGATCCGGATGATGGATAACGTGGTCGATGCCTCACGCTTTCCGCTGCCGCAGCAGATGGCCGAGGCGCAGGCAAAGCGCCGCATCGGGCTGGGTGTGACCGGGCTGGCCGATGCGCTGCTGATGCTGGGCCTGCGCTATGGCGCGGCGGATGCGGTCGCGCAGACCCGCGACTGGATGCGCGCGATTGCGCGATCCGCCTATCTGGCCAGCGCCGGTCTGGCCCGCGAAAAGGGCGCATTCCCCCTGTTTGACGCGGATGAATTCCTGCGATCGGGCTTCATGCAGCGGATGGACGCCGATGTCCGCGACGCCATCGCCGCCCACGGCATCCGCAACGCGCTGCTGACCAGCATCGCCCCCACCGGCACGATCAGCCTTTATGCGGGCAATGTGTCATCGGGGATCGAGCCGGTCTTTGCCTATTCCTATACCCGCAAGGTGCTGCAAAAGGATGGATCGCGCACCGAAGAAGACGTGACCGATTACGCCGTCCAGATGTGGCGCGATCTGCATGGCGATGCCCCCCTGCCCGATCATTTCGTCAACGCGCAGACGCTTGCGCCGCGCGATCACGTTGCCATGCAGGCGGCGGCGCAGGACTGGGTGGACAGCAGCATCTCTAAGACGATCAACTGCCCAGAAGATATCAGCTTTGACGATTTCAAGGATGTCTATCAGACCGCATGGGATCTGGGCTGCAAGGGCTGCACCACCTATCGCCCCAATGATGTGACGGGCAGCGTGTTGTCGGTCAGCGAAACCGCCGCCCCGCAGCCTGTGGCTACGGGAGAGGTTGTCTATCTGTCCGAACCGCTGGACCGGCCCGCCGCGCTGGAAGGCGCGACCTACAAGCTGAAATGGCCCGGCAGCGAACATGCGATCTATATCACCATCAACGACATCGTGCAGGCGGGCCATCGTCGTCCGTTTGAAATCTTCATCAATTCCAAGAACATGGAGCATTTCGCATGGACGGTCGCGCTGACCCGGATGATCAGCGCGGTATTCCGGCGCGGAGGCGATGTGTCCTTTGTGGTCGAGGAATTGAAGGCCGTCTTTGACCCGCGCGGCGGGGCATGGATGGCGGGGCGCTATGTGCCCTCGATCCTTGCGGCCATCGGCGGGGTGATCGAACGCCACATGATCGCCATCGGCTTTCTGGCGGGCGAGGGGCTGGGCCTGAAATCCGATCCCAAGGCCGAGACGATGGTGGTGGGTGACGCCCCCCGCGGCCCCGCCTGCCCCAGCTGCGGCCAATATGGGATGCGCATGATCGAAGGCTGCATGACCTGTCCCAGCTGCGGCCATTCGAAATGCGGCTAGATTGCGGCACATTTGCCGCTGTGCTGACAGCCAAAACCTTTCCTTTTGCCGGCCATAATTTTTCCCTTCGTCAGGCAAAAGTTTTCCTTCGGCTGGGAGAGGAAAAGTTATGGCTTGCGGCACATATCTGGGAGTCGTTTTTCGACTTCGTGCAGCAACTGCTTGCTCTACGCCTTCCCTTAAGCATGATCGATTCAGCGCACGAGAGACGCGCGGTAGGATCCAACGAAGGCGAAGAATGCGCTATCTCAGCATCAGGCGACAAATCGAAGGCGCACTTCCAACGGTTGTCGAGCTGCTCCGGGCGAAAGGTGAAGATGATGCTTTGCGTGTCGTCACGCAGGCTGAAATCGATCTCCAACAAACCGGCATGGACAACTGGAACGGCGGAACGGAGCTATGGACCATTTACATAAGGCTGCCCGTGTCTGTCTTTGTTTCGATGGAAACGCTCCGGCAAGAAATAGCGGATATTATTAACACAAACATCCAGCTTGTGTTCGGAAAGGATGAGGGGTTCTGGGTCCATGCTGAGATAGCTCTCCTCCGAACTGCCCAGAACAGCTCGAAGGTTGCTGACGGAAAGATTGGCCCACGGACCAGGGCTGCCCTGTTAGACGAGATGCGGGCGCGCGGCACCATCTGGTTCGGGGCGCTGGACGAGATCGCGTTCCTCAGTCGCATCTATGACCTGACCACCATGCCCTCGCGCGATAGCCGATACGAAACGGCTGAAGGGGACATCTGGCAGCATTGTATCAACAATGATGACTGGCCTCTGGACTGGATCTATAGCGATCCGCGCTTCAGGCTTTACGCAACGGATCAGGAAACGTTGCTGAAATTCATCTGTGAGGTCGTCCATCCGATTGTGCGAACGGACGCTGACGAGCAGGCCGCGCTAGTCCAGGCGTTCAACGGACACCTAGCGGCAGAAGGCTGGGAACTCGTAGAAGACACGGTGCTTGCTGGCCGTGCTGTCTTCGAAGCCCAGCGGAAGGTTCACGCTCTCGGGATGCCTCTGCAGCGTATCAAAGCGGTCGCCGCTACCCTGAACTCGGAAACGCTATATGAGGATCTGCGCAGACTTGAACGCATAGGCGACAGCGAGCCTGGGGAGGCGATCGCCCTCGCAAAGGAGATCGTGGAAAGCTGCTGCAAGCTGATCTTGGACGACCGAAAGGTCGAGTATTCCAACAAGGCTGAAATTCCTGACCTGCTGAAGCTCCTCCGCAAGGAGCTAAAGATCATGCCGGAAGGGATTGAGGATACCACTAAAGGCGCTTCGGAAATCCGTGACATCCTGACCAGTTTGGGCAGGATCGCTCATTCTCTGGCGCCTCTCAGGAACGCCTATGGTAAGGGGCATGGACGCGGCAGAGGCTTCAAGGGGCTGCAGCCGCGGCATGCCCGGTTGGCGATAGGTGCGGCAAGCACTTTCGTAGACTTCGTGCTTGATCGTCATTCAAGTCAGTAACGTCTGGTGCCGGTTCGATTGGAGGTGCCGGCAGGACTTCGGGGCTGACAATCTATTGGCATTCAATAATGATGCTTCGGCTCGGACGGATCACCTAACGGATCTGACGTTGCCCCCGACTTTTATCCAGCGTGAGCGAGACTCCGAGTTTGAGTTTTGCCGTTTTGGACGGGTTGGGCAACGGGGGCTGGCGCGGAGCTACCGGGTTGCGCAGCGTCAGGCCCCGTTGCGGGGTGAAGGTTTGGGCGAACTCGGCTGGCGTCCGCCAGCCAAGGCGTGAATGCGGGCGTTCGATGTTGTAGTCCATGCGCCAGGCGGCCAGCGTGGCGCGGGCATGGCTCAGGGACGGGAACAGCGTCTCGTTCAAAAGCTCGTCGCGCAACCGACCATTGAAGCTCTCGATGAAGGCGTTCTGGGTCGGCTTGCCGGGCGCGATGTAGTGCCATTCGATCTTGCGATCATCAGAGCCAACGTCATCACCAATACCTTCGCTTGCCCAGAACAGGAGCGCGAGGATTTCGGAAAGGGCCGCAGCCTGGTCCATGGCGTTGACCAGCGTGGCGCCCAGCCGTGCGCCGCCTTCTGGCCTGGAATCATCCTCGACGATCATGCCAACCCTTCCCTTTGTTCCTGACCGTCTTGATCGCAGAGCCGCATTAGCCTGCCGGACAGGTCCCGTTCAGCCGGGGTCGCCTCCAGAACTCGTTCCTGGCACAGGAACTGCGCAAGCTTCCGAAGGCGCTGCTCCTCTTTTCGAAGGATTGCCGTCGCGAGGCTTCTCCCCGCATTCAGCCGTTGATCAGCTCGCTGACGAGTCGCGGGATCCCCCAAGCCTGCCCGTGCTGGGTCTGGGTGATAGAGGAGGCCGTGCTCGGTCAGCCCGTATGCCAGTTCCAGGCGCAGCGAGAGGTCAGTTGCCATCGCCAGATCGCTGTCCGGCCTCCCGCCGGCGCCGATCGACGCCTCCGCGAAGATCATCTCCTCCGCCGCGCGTCCAGCGAGAAGGAAGGCGATGTGATCGGCGATGTCTCCCGCAGTCAGGTTCGGTGCGGGCGGATCGAGGTGGACGTGCCCTCCATCCGTGCCTACTCGGATCGCGCCGATTACACCGCGACGCAGCCGCGCAGCCACGATCGCGTGCCCCGCTTCGTGAACCGCGACCCGCCAGAGCAGGTTCGGGTCCTCGTCCTCAAGCCCGAGCGCGGCGGCGACGTCGCGGGCGGAGAGCGGTCGCCGGAGGGCGCGCGCGAGCCCCTTCGCTTCCCGCACGGCGCCGTCGAGTTCCGCTGCGGTCCGGCCGGTCGCCAAGCGGGCGAGCGACCGGATCTCCTCCGGCCGGAGCACGTCGCCGGCGTGATAGGTGAGAATCTTTTCGACGGCAGCACGGCCAGGGCGGGGAACCCGGACGATCCTGTCGATCCTACCCGGGCGGCGGATAGCCGGATCGAGAGCGTCGAGATCATTGCACGCTGCAATGACAGCGACCCCGTCGCGCGCGGCCACCCCGTCCATAAGTTCCAGAAAGCCGTTGATGACCTGCCGCCGATAGTTCTCGGCGTGCCGGTCCTTCGCCCCCCGGTCTCCGGCCGCGTCGACTTCGTCGATGAACAGCACGGAGGGGGCGAGGTCCCGCGCCTCTGAGAAGGTCCGCCGCATCTCACGCAGCATGTCGCCCAGGTGCCCGGCCGCTTGCCAAGCGGCGAAACTGCCGGTGATCAGCGGAACCTCGGCCGAAGCGGCGATGGCTCGGGCAAGGAAAGTCTTGCCGGTTCCGGGTTCGCCGTGAAGTAGGACAGACCGGGTCATGTCTGTCCACCCGATCTCGCCCTGCGACCAGGCGCGCAAGTCCGACACCAGCTGCCGTCCGACCTCCTCCGCCTCCCCGTAACCTGAGATGTCGTCCAGCGTGACCTGTCCTGCATGCGCCGCGACCCGGTCGGCGAGGCGGTGCAATTCTCCGACGATCTCGGGGAGGCCCCTGAGTCGGAGCGCCATCCGGAGCCCGTCGATGCCGATCCTCCGCAGCGCCGCGTCGGACGGCAGTTCGTCCGCGCCGCAGGGCGTGCCGGAGCCCGCCGCAACGGTCACCGCGACGGCGATCATTTCCCGGTCGGGTGGGCCTACCACCAGCGATTCAGGAAGCAGCGCCGCGAACCGGGGCGGGACGGCCTCAGGCCCGTTGACGATGAGAATCCGGGCATCAATCCCGCCGAGGGCGGCGTCGATCGCGCTCTCGACCTTATTCTGGCCGGCGTTCCGCGGGCCCTCGCTTGCGCAGGTGACCGTGACGTCGAACTTGCTCCCCGGCGCCGCGTTGCTCAGCAAACGCCTCAGCGCCCACGCAACCTCGTTCGCAATGCCGTGCGGTCTGCACGTGATGAGGGTGATCGAGCCGGGCCGCGCCATCGTGGCAAATTCTTCGTCTGGCGGGAGCGCCTTGCAGAGCGCGGCGAGCGCGATCACCCTGATCGGTGCCTCGGAGAGCGTGATGCTCGATACGGAGTAATGGTCGAAATCTTCCTCCATGTTGTCGAGCTCGTGCTCGACCTCGGAAAGGCGACCCTCAATGAGTGCCTGGAATACGTGTTCCGACATCTCGGTGCAGTCGGAAGTGCTTCGGTAATCCGCGACGAGGAGCAGCGAACGGCGGAAGCGGGTGAGCCAACTATCGTGCATGTGATTCTCCGGATGACGCCGCGCAGGACGGCGACGGCGGGCCTGATGAAATGCCTGGTCAGCGCTCCGCTAACGATCGCGAAGGCGCGTCGCCCGTCGTCGGGCGTGTCTATCATGAGGAGGTTTGGCCCCTACGGCCGGCGAGGGAGCGGGGCTCAGCCCCGTATTCGGTGAAGGAGCGTCCGAAGGTGTCGCATGGGGCATATGTTACGTGGATGAGAACGGCACGGGCAAGAGGGCTTGCCCGAAACCTCATCGGGAGTGGCTGTAAGATATTGAGCCGGATTGGGATTATGCTACCGTCTCCGTAGTCAGAAAGCGCGTTTTCGTGTTTTCTTCCTTGCAAGAAAGTAAGAATCATGGTTAAGATGACACGCAAGTCGGGTGCCAAGCCGTCTGGCTCCGAAGAGCAAGGTCTGGCAAATATTAACCTCAAGGTGTCGGAGGACGAGCGCTGGGCGTTCAAGGAGTGGTGCGTCCAGCACCGGGTCAGCCAGGTGGACGGGTTCCGCCGAGCGTTCGAACTCCTCCAGAGGCACGGAATACGGGACTGAACCGCCTAGCGGGCTATGAGAGAGGGACTATGAATAAAGAGTTGATGAGGCCCGTTGCCCCGATGGCACCGGTGTTATCCAGGCGAGCGGAGAACCCCGCTCATATCTGTAAAAGCACCGTCAACCTCGACATTTTCAGTCGTCCGTAAGACAAGCATTAAGAACTCGAAGTATCGGAATAATCAATATGGTCAAGTGTATCAGCATCTTTTCGGGCGCAGGAGGGCTTGACGTAGGGGCAAAGCATGCCGGAGCGAAGGTGGTGGCATGCGTCGAATTTGATCGAGACTCCGCTGAAACCCTGCGGATCAATGCCGACGATGACACAATGGAGATCATCCATGAAGACATCAAGAATGTGACGTTCGACCGATTTCGCCAATATACTTCAGACCCGTCGATTTTAATCGGGGGCCCTCCCTGTCAGCCCTTCTCAAAGAACGGGTATTGGGTAAAGAACGAGAACCGCCTTATAGAGTCAGACCCAAGAAACATGATCGGTCAGTATTTGAGGGCTCTCTCCGAATTGAGGCCTTCCGGGTTCCTGTTTGAGAACGTCGACAGCATCTTTCATCCTACGAACAGACCCGCTCTGCTATCGTTTATCGAAGCAGCGGAGGCGCTGGGCTATCGCTGCACCGTGGCGCGCACAAACGCTATTGACTTTGGCGTGCCTCAGCGCAGAAAGCGGGTCTTCGTGCTGGGAGTGTTGGGGGCGAAGAACGCGATCCCGCAACCTCAGCCGACTCACGTCGATGCGCTCAGTTCAGAAAGCAACCTACCGCTGCATCGGGGCGTCGGCGAGTTCATCGCCGAATTCGACACCTTGGAATATGCCGAACCACAGGAGTCCGCCCAAGATGGCACCTACTTCAATGAACTTTACCATGTGAAGCCGGGACGAAACTATATTTCTCTTTCGGAACTGCCTAACTATGCCGGGAGAACGTTCAAAGCGGGAAGTAGGTTCTGGAATTTTCTCTTTAAACTCCATCCTGATCAGCCATCTATTACGATTGCCGCTCAACCGGGTCCATGGGTTGGACCCTTTCACTGGACCAATCGTCGATTGAGAGTGCCCGAAATTGCGGCAATTCAGACTTTTCCAAAGGAGTATCGGTTCTTTGGCTCTCGTCGTTCTGTCCAGCGGCAGATCGGCAACGCGGTTCCCTGCCTCCTCGGGCAGCGAATGACAGAGCACCTAATCTCCCATCTTTAGACGAGTCAAAAGATGAACCGCGTTAAACTAGAGACATTTATTGACAATGCTTGCAACGAAGCTGAAGCACGCGAGGCTGAGCTTGCCTACGAATCTATAGCGGCATCAGAGCAATCTCGTCTCAATACCGGATCATATTATACGCCCCGGGACGTAGCTGACTTTTTCTGGGCACAATATTTTCACGCCATGGAAGTTCGTTCCGCCGACTTAAATCGCTTTCTTTCAAAGTCGGTCTTCGTGGAACCAGCTGTTGGCGCTGGATCATTATTTTTTGGTTTGCTAAACTTTCTCATAAAGAAATCAAATGTCGATTTGGGGGCTCTGGCAGAGACTCCCTTTTGGCTCTTTGATATTAATCAGAGGGCCTTGGATCACATCGGTTATACTATCGGACGACTTAAATCTGATTTCGGGCTCGTATTGAAGGTTGCTTTAATTAACAGTGACTTTCTTCAATGCCCCCTTCCGGAAGTCAAAGGAAGATCAACAGTGTTTTTTGGGAATCCTCCCTTTACACGAAATGCTTCCGGATCGACATACAAGAACGCCTTTGCAGACTTTACTGAGAGGTGCTTGGAAGCCACCCGAGAGAGTGGGTCGGTCTCCTTGATTACTCCTTTATCGATTTGCTTTAGCAGAGATTACAAAAGTATTCGCCACAGAATCAGATCATCTGGAAAGATACATTATTTCTTTAACTTCGATAATATCCCGGATAGCCTCTTCAAGTCAGGAAAAGCGCGGCACATTAATACGAATAAAGCAAACAGTCAGAGATGCACAGTGTTCACGGCAACTGATCGGGCCGGTTCTCAACTATTTTCGAGTGGACTTATCAGGTGGCCTAAGGGGCAGCGAGAAGTTGTCTTAGGACAAATCCCCACCTATTTTGATTGCAAAAACTATCATCTTGACGACCAAATTCCTCGGCCAGCATCATCTGAGATCGTGGACAGATTTGTTGACTGGAAATCCAGTTTAACAATAAGGTCCCTGACTCTGGAGGGTGGCCCCTTCAAGCTCAATGTCGGAGGGGTGGCGCGAAATTTTATTGCGTTTAGAGACTTTCCTGATACTTCGACTGTAACGATTGGGTTTCCGACCGAGACCCTTATGATGCAGGCGTTGTGCATAATCAGTTCTAGGAAGTTCTATGACTATTGGAGAACTCTTGGAGATGGTTTCCACGTTACTTTGAAAAATATTCTTTCGTATCCAATTGATCAAGCAGAGATGCTGCAATCTGAAAAGCAGTCAGAATATTTCAGGGAACTTTGGTGCCAACGATATAAGTATAGTAAGGTCAAGAAAAATGCCGGAAAGAACATTGTTTCATTCGATTTTAGTTCAGTGAGGTCTTTATGACAACCCAAAGCAGAGCAGACGGATCGTTTTTCGATGGTCAGGACCCCCGACATCCTACAGATGCTGAGGTTCTTCTTATTTTGCAGACGGCGTTTGATCAGGGGCCTGCTTGGAATGCGACAGTTACACCTCAAGTGCAGCAAGGTAGATACAGGTGGTATCAGGTAGCCTTAGCGACTTATAATGAGGCCATAGATATTCGTGTCTATGTCTTCAAGAATTTTGCCTTTGCCCACCGGGATAATCCTCGAGAAAAAAGAATTCAGATCACCGAGGACTCTCATCATCACAATGCGGACTTTCAACGTCCGAAAGTTGGACCTGCAAGGTGCCTTCTTCTTGGAATATATCTTCAGGACGTAAATGATCCGATAATCATTGCATGGGACACTAACCGATATGTTAACCACGGAAGGAGTAGGTCGTGTTACGCATCGATTGACCTAGTTTCAAGTGCCTACAAATACGGGCTATCAAAGGAATACAATGCAGCTGGCCATGCTGTGTGCGCCTTTAAACCGCGCTTTATGAATTTCTTTCTCAAGAATATGAATCTGTTGTTCGAAGAGCGTCGGAATGGTCAGGATGACGAGATTGATGTTGAGGATCCGAATCATGAAGATATAAGAGGAGGGTCGAACATCCTTTTTTATGGTGCTCCAGGGACCGGCAAAAGCACCGCTGCAGATTTTATGTCACGGGAAGGCATTGTCTTCCGCACGAGTTTTTACGAAACGACTGAGTTTACCGACTTTTTCGGAACGATAAGACCCGGATCTGATGATGGGCGGGTGACCTACCATTTTTCGCCTGGGCCCTTCTCAACGGCTCTTGCAGCAGCATTATCCAGCCCCACCCAGCACGTTTTTTTGATCATAGAAGAGATCAACCGTGGTCGTGCCGCTGCCATTTTTGGTGATCTTTTCGTTCTCCTTGATAGAAGAGCGGGCGGCAGGAGTGTCTATGAGATGGAACCGCCGTCCCGAGAAATGCGTAGGTGGCTTTCTCGCGAGACCGGTCAGAACGTCGATAAAATTTTTATTCCGCCGAACCTCTCGATCCTTGCAACAATGAACAGCGCAGATCAGGGCGTATTCTTTCTCGACACCGCGTTCCGGCGACGTTGGCAGCAAAAATATGTTCCAATTGACTTTGCCCAATGCCCAGAAATTCGCCTAGAGATCACTTTGCGGGACGGCAATACGCTGGATGTTCTCTGGTCTGACTTTGCGCAATCAGTAAACGAAATTCTGTCGAACGGGCTAGAGATGCCGGAAGACCGTTTGATTGGTCCTTGGTTCATTTTTGATGACGATGTTGCTGAAAGCAATCAGGTGCCATCTAAGGTCCTGATTTACCTCTGGGACGACATCCTGCGGCATGGTGGCCGCGAACAGATCTTTGATCTTGAGGTTGTATCCCGATATGGTGATGTGTCTCGGAGAATTGCTGCCGCTGATCATGTGTTTGCTGCCGATCTTCTTGATCGGATTGTGGCGCGCACACAGAGGGCAGGGGATGCAGCACCTGAAGGCGTGGCTGACGTCCAAGAGGATTTAGGCGGCGCTCCCGATGACGTTGTCAACGCGTTAGGTGGGGAAGTCGCCATAGCGATTCAGCAGCATCTACCCGTGCCTGACCAGGATTGATGCGGCGGTGACTGACAAGCTGATCTTTGTCGAAGATCGAACTCCGATAAGAAGCCTTTCAACGCTTATACCGGAGCGCATTCTTTCCTTGTTCAGAAGCCGAAACGGCAGCCTGTTTGAAGAGAAGGACAGAATTCACTTCTGTGGCCAGTTAATGCTGGACTCTTCAACTTCTGTCTTTTTTCTCCCCAGAAACTCGGACGCAGGAGATCATCGGGAAAACAAAAAAATAGCGCGAATGACGATGTTGGCGATATCAAAGTATCGCAGGAAGGCTCCGATGGGCCACGGCATCCACGTCCAAGATCTTGGCAATCCTAGTTTCCAGTCTTTAATGCAAGCTATATACCATGACTTCGCGGAACATGGTTTGTATTCTAGTCGAAATCGTGAAACATCAAGAGGTTCTGGAAAAACTGATTGGTCCCGGACATTCCGAAAGTCAGGGGCAATGGTGACCGAATATGAAGAGATTGTTTTCTCTGATGTTTACGGATCGCGCCATGTGACGGACTTTTCTGATCCGCTCAGCTATATTCACTGGCATGTGCTTCAAGAAATAAGTGGAACGCACTCGTGGTGGCTGACTGGGGCGAACAGTTTTGATTTTAGGCTTACTCCGAAATTCCGAAATCGCAGAATTAGTCCTGAAAGGATGCTTCTGACAATTAGGCAATCTCGAAGGTTGATTTACGGAGCGCGACACATCCGGTTGATGGAGCTTTTAGAGGCTTATCTTCTGAATGAATCTATGCGATATTCAGGATTAAAGACTTTTGGAACGGAGCATTTTCACTATGTCTGGGAGGATATTGTCAGAAATATTCTAACGGATGTTGATGAGGTAAGTAGAGGAAAATTTCCATCATTATCTTTCTTTAATCGCAACGGAATTAGAGAGGTTGACCGAAAGTCAAGGCTAATTCCGGATGTCGTGGTTAATACTGGCGGGGATGTCAAGATTATAGACGCAAAATACTACGGAGGCTTTGGTATGTCCTCTATGCCAGGTGTTTCCGACTTCGTGAAACAGTTTGCGTATGAAGTTGCGGCCAGACATTTGTTCCCTGCTCGACCGATATCTAGTCATTATATCCTCCCGCGCTCTCTCGCCAACCGAACTAATTTTTGTTCAGTGTCGATGTCTGATCTTCAAGGTGCCCCTATCGGCGCCTTTCCTTCTGTTTCTGTTAATACGCTTGATGTGCGTAAGGCAATCGAAAGTTATCTTTCCGGTCGTCGAGCCGCTTTTGACGAAGTAATACTGTGAGGATGCCTGGGTCATTTGACACTTTGATGAAAGCTCTGTCTGGGGTTTTTTTGTAGGCGCACTTTACACTTGAGAAAATCAGGTCCAAAACTTCTCGGTGTTTTTGTGTCAGCAGTGCCACATGAAGCGGTAATTCATAGTCTTTGCGCATACCCTTAATCTGGAGTCGCGTTTTCCTGGCTTACAAAAGAAGCTATGGGCTTCAGAACGACCTTATGCGTTATTCGACCAACCTTGGAGGGCGATCATACTGTCAGTTCCAAAAAGGTGCTCAGTAGCGGTAAGGGCATCTGGACTCAGAACTTGGGTGGCTAGAACAGCAAGCCGCTTCTTAGGACGTGACAGTGCGACGTAAAGCAGGTTGCGAGCCCGGAGGTGCCCGGCGCGCTCCTTAGCTGCAACTCTCCCTGTTGCCATTTGCTCCAGCAAACGCGGCCAGTTGTAGTGGTTCCAGCCCCCGCTCAGGATGACTAAGACATTGTCGAACTGCGCGCCCTTCACGCTGTGCTGTGTGGCGAAGGGGGTGAAGCCGTTGATGAATTCTGTCACGGCGGTCAGTTCCGCGTAGGATACTGACCGCAGTTCCCGGTGGCGAGTAATCGACCTTGACTCGCCCTCGGCCGGCTCAAGACCGGCTTTCCCGACTTCATCGTCCCTTCGGGCTACCCGATCATTCAGGCGAGGGCGGCGGGTCTCTTTTAACAAATCGATCACGTCGCCGACTGTTCCGCTATTCCGCAGGCGGATCAGTTCATTCATGTCCGCCCGCCACTGGGCCTTGTCGGCAGGTTTTCGGAGCGTGGGGGCGCCGCCCATCAGCCGAAACATCTCCCCGAAGTTGCCGGAGGAATAGGCGGCGCAGATCGGCTCGACAGAGTCGGCCAGAAAAGCGATCGCCGGGTCCTCCTTCTTGGCAAAAGCCTCTTTGTGCTCGAAGATCCTCGCGAGGTTGGGATAGCCTTGTTTTGCCGCGATGGCGTTGTGCGTGAGCATCAGAATCTTCGTTCGTGCAGGCGCGAAATCCCACCCCTCTTGGGTCAGCATTTGGATCAAGCGTTCCACGGTCCTGGCATGCTCGTCCGGAGGAAGTTCTTGCTTGCCGGCGTGCGAGCTAACTCGCTGACCCTTAAACCCGTTGCAGTGAAAAAATCTGGCTTCCCCTTCCGCCTCCGGATCATCCACCTCTTGTCTCAGTTCCGGCCTCAAGCGCGTCTATCGCCGGCAGGGAGAACAGGGATACCTCGCGATCCACGTCGACCCAAAGGAAATCAAGGGCCATTTCGTTCGTGACCCTGAGACGATGCCGCTCGGATCGTCGGCGATCGCTAAGGCGCTTGGGACGTCTCAGCCGGTCGTGAACAACCTCGTGGCCGCTGGGCTTATCGCAAATGTCGACCCGAACGGAGCTGCTGAGGCGTTGTTGTCCGTCAGGGTATTGCCGGAGGCTCTACGCAGTTTTCAGGAGACCTACGTTAGCCTCATGCAGCTGGGCAGGGAAATAGGGGTGCATTACAGGACCCTTAACAACGCTCTGAGGCGTCTCGGGGTCAAGCCGGTCTCGGACCCCTCCCTTTTGGGGATCACCCTGTTTCGACGAGCTGACATTCCGCCAGCTGTCTACGAGGGACTTTCCTGACCGGACTGCTCTCAGAATTGAAAAGCCGCCCAAGACGGGCGGCTTTTTTTGTGCTTGATCGCCAGGTTACGGGAGGAAAAGTTTTGCCTTGCGAAAGGAAAAACTGCCTCGCACCTCCTGAACCGGCACTAATGATTTCAGGCACTTAGTTTTTTATTGTGGAAATGTTATGGCTGGCGGGACAGCCGCAATCGCCGCGCGCGCCGCGCTGCACCCAAAGCACAGATTGCAGCTGTCCTGTCACGGGCCTAGATTGCGGATTGATTGTGACGGGAATAACCGATGACCTATTGTGTTGGTCTTAAATTGAATGCGGGGCTGGTGCTGCTGTCGGACACGCGCACCAATGCCGGCTTGGACAACATCGCCTGCTATCGCAAGATGTACACGTTCGAGGTGCCCGGCGAACGGGTGATCGTCATCATGACCGCAGGGTCTTTGTCGGTGACGCAAACCACGCTTGCCCGGCTGGAAGAGGCCAATCATCATGAGATGGCCGATGAAACGACATCCATCCTGAAGGCCACGACCATGTTGCAGGTGGCCACCATCATCGGTGACATCCTGTCGCGGACCCGCCGCGAGATCGTCGAACAATGCCGCGAATTGCGCCAGCAGGCCAGCGCCAGCATGATCGTCGCAGGTCAGCGCAAGGGCGGCGACATGCGCATGTTCCTGATCTATCCCGAAGGCAATTTCATCGAGGCGACCGACGACACACCCTTCCTGCAGATCGGCGAACATAAATACGGCAAGCCGATACTCGACCGGGTGGTGACCCCCGCGACCAGCATTGCCGATGCGCAAAAGGCGGTGCTGCTGTCGATGGATTCGACGCTGCGGTCGAACCTGTCGGTGGGGATGCCGCTGGATCTGGCGGTGATCGAAAAGGACGATTGCCGCATCAGCCTGAAACGCCGCATCCTGGACGGCGACGCCGATTTCGCCAGGATGAGCGCGGCCTGGTCCGCCGCCCTGCGCGACAGTTTCGTCAAGGTGACGGTCTGATCTACGCGGGCTGACGGGCGTTTGTCCGGTCAGCCGCGCGCAACAGCAGGGCCTTTAGTTCGGGCCGGCATGATCCGCAATTGGTGCCTGCCGACAGAGCTGCGCCGATCGCCTCGACCGTGATCAGGTTCTGGCTGGCGATGCCGTTCAGGATCGTGTTCACGCCGACATTGAAGCACGAACAGATGACCGCGCCTTCGTCCGGGCGATCATTGCCGGGCCGGCCCGAAAGGATCTGCGCCTGTGACGCGGTGCCCAGCATAGCCGTGACATGACTGCGCGACAGGGCCGCCGGTTCGCGTGCCACGAACAGCGCCGCGCGCAACTGATCCCCATCGGTAAACGCCATGCGCAGGATGCCGCGCTGCCGGTCCTGCACGACGACCGGATCGGCGCTGATGCCGAACATCGCCTGCGCCGTCGCGGTCCAGTCCTGCGGCGTGGAAAGCCCCGCCAGTTCCGCCTGATGCCCGGCCTGCAAGGTGCCCGTTGCCCAGTAATCGCACGCCGCCGCGATGGGGCGCGTTGACACCGCAAACCCATACCAAGCCGCCGCAAAGGGCGTGATCGACACCGCCGCCGATTTCAGCGCCGGCTGGCCCGAGACCGGATCGACCGCCCCCGGCACCAGCGCCGCCACGCGCGCCGCCGATGCGGTTTCGCCTGTCCAGTGGATCGGCGCAAAGGGCTGGCCGCGCGCCACCCGGTCTGTGACCAGCACTCGCAGGATCGCGTGGCCATGGGCGCTGCTGACCCGCGCCAACGTCGCAGGCGCCAGCCCCAGCCGCGCGGCATCATCGGGGTGCAGTTCCAGAAACGGTTCGGCCAGATGGCGCGACAGGCGCGGCGACAGCCCGCTGCGTGTCATCGTGTGCCAATGATCGCGCACACGGCCCGTGTTCAGGCGATAGGGGTATTCCTCGGTCAGCGGCTGCGGCGCGCGCGGCGTGATCGCCAGCATCCGCGCCTTGCCCGACGGCGTGTGATAGGCACCCTCGCCAAAGAACCGCCCGCCGCGCTGTCGCGCCGATTGCGGCCAAAGAAATGGCTGCATCGCGTCATAGCCATCGCCGCTGATCCCGGCGTGATCCGAGATGTCGAAATCGCTGCCCAGTGCCCCCGCAACGCCCGACAGCGCCGCATGTTCGGCAAAGACCTGCGCCGCGCTGTCCCATGCGAAGGCATCGGCCCAGCCCATCCGCGCCGCCACATCCGCAATGATGCGCCAGTCGTCGCGCGCCTGCCCCGGCGCGGCCAGCGTGCGGCGCTGGCGGCTGATGCGGCGTTCGGAATTGGTGACGGTCCCGTCCTTTTCGCCCCAGCCCGTCGCGGGCAGGATCACATGCGCCAGCCGTGCCGTGTCGGTGGTGGCGAACATGTCCGACACGACCGTGAAATCGCACGCCTTGATCGCGGCGGCGACGCGGTCGGCCTCGGGCATGGACACAGCCGGGTTGGTACACATGATCCACAGCGCCTTGATGCGGCCATCTTCAACCGCGCGGAACATATCGACGGCCTTCAGCCCCGGCCTGTCCGCCATGGTCGGCGACGCCCAGAAGCCCTGCACGGCATCGCGATGGGTCGCGTTGTCGATATCCAGATGACAGGCCAGCATGTTCGACAGGCCCCCGACCTCGCGCCCGCCCATGGCGTTGGGCTGGCCCGTGACGCTGAACGGTCCCATGCCGGGACGGCCGATGCGGCCGGTCGCCAGATGACAGTTCAGGATCGCGTTCACCTTATCGGTGCCGCTGTCGGATTGGTTGATGCCTTGGGAATAGACCGTGACCACGCGGTCGCTGTTGCACCACAGGTCCATGAATTGCCGCAACGCGCTATGCGCCAGACCCGTCGCCGATGGCAGGGTCAGACGCGCGGCGGCCAAGGCATCATCAAGCCCGTCGGGCGTTTCCGATACCATCCCGCGCCGCGCGATATCGGCCAGCAGCAGGTTGAACAGTGCCGCATCCGACCCGGGTGCCAAGGGCAGATGCAGATCGGCAATCTCACACGTCGCGGTGCGGCGGGGGTCGATGACGACAACCTTGGTGCCGCGCGTATCACGGGCCGCGGCCAGCCGCTGATACAGAACCGGGTGGCACCATGCCAGATTGGACCCGACCAGCACCACCGTATCGGCCTGTTCCAGATCCTCATACAGTCCCGGCACCGTGTCCGATCCAAAGGCGCGTTTATGCCCCGCCACGGAGGACGCCATGCACAGCCTTGAATTCGTGTCGATATTCGCGCTGCCGATAAAGCCCTTCATCAGCTTGTTGGCGGCGTAATAATCCTCGGTCAGGAATTGGCCCGACACATAAAAGGCAACCGAATCCGGCCCGTGTTCGGCGATGGTGTCGCGAAACCGCGTGGCCACCAGATCCAGCGCCTGATCCCATGTCGCGTCCTGCCCGTGGATGCGGGGGGCCAGAAGCCGCCCCTTTAACCCTACGGTTTCGCCAAGCGCAGACCCCTTGACGCACAGCCGCCCGAAATTGGCCGGGTGGTCCGGATCGCCCGCGATGGCCAGCCCCCCTGCCCCGTCAGGCGTGGCCAGAACCCCGCACCCCACCCCGCAATAGGCGCAGGTGGTGCGGATGGCGGGTCGGGGGGCTTGCATGTTCATGTCGGATCACTCGGCCGGGACGACGTGCGGGGCGGTCTGGCGCGCAGGGTCGCGGTCCAGCTCGGGCGAGGTTTTGTGATGCGCGGCATAGATCATCGCACCCACAAAGGTCAGCCCGCCGACCAGATTGCCGATCACGGTCGGAATCTCATTCCAGATCATGTAATCCATGATGGTGAAATTTCCGCCCAGCAGCAGGCCCGCCGGGAACAGGAACATGTTCACGATGGAATGTTCAAAGCCCATGTAGAAAAAGATCAGGATCGGCATCCACATGGCCATGATCTTGCCCGACACGCTGGTGGACATCATCGCGGCGACGACGCCGGTGGACACCATCCAGTTGCACATGACCGCGCGCACAAACAGCGTCAGCATCCCGGCAGCGCCATGGGCGGCATAGCCCAGCGTGCGTCCTTCGCCGATATGGCCGATCTTTTCGCCGACGGCATTCGGCGCCTCGGACCAGCCAAAGGTGACGATGATCGCCATGAACAGCGCCACGGTGAATGCGCCCGCGAAATTGCCCGCAAAGACCAGCCCCCAGTTGCGCAGCATTCCCCGGACGGTCACGCCCCGGCGTTTGTCCAACAGCGCCAGCGGCACCAGCGTGAATACCCCGGTCAGCAGATCAAAGCCCAGCAGATACAACATGCAGAACCCGACCGGAAACAGCAGCGCCCCGATCAGCGGGTCGCCCGTGTTGACGGTGACGGTCACCGCGAATGCGGCGGCCAGCGCAAGGATCGCACCCGCCATATAGGCGCGGATCAGCGTATCCTTGGTGGACATAAAGACCTTGGCCTCGCCGGCGTCGATCATCTTTTTCGCGAAATCGGTGGGATTGACGTAGGACATCACGGCTTCCTTATGCGGCGGTTCTGGCGCGGATCAGGCTGGCGTCGATCAACACGCGCCCTTGGCTGATCTGGGTGGCATAGGTGCGGACATGGCCTTCGTCGGCGCCCTGCGCAGACCCCGAATTCATGTCGAAAACCCAGTTATGCAGCGGACATGTCACCGATGTGCCATGCACGATGCCTTCGGACAGCGGGCCGCCCTTGTGGGGGCAGCGGTCTTCCAGCGCAAAGACCTGATCATCGGCGGTGCGAAAGACTGCGATGCAGCCCTGTGCGGTTTTCACCACCCGCGCGCCCTGGCGGGGAATGTCGTCCAGATGTCCAATATCGACAAAGATCGTCATTCCGCAGCCTCCAGCGTCAGATCGGCAAGGGGGGCCCATTTGGGCGTCTCAGATTCGGTGGACAGATCGGCCCATGGATCGCGGCGATAGACCGACTGGCTGATCTCAAACCGAGCGGCCAGGGCAGCGCGGTTTTCCAGATCATCGACGACCTGCGCCTTGATCCAGTCCAGACCCACCTTGGCCGTCCATTTCCAGATGCGGTCCAGATATTTGGCGTGTTCGCGGTAAAGCTGGGTCACGGCCAGAATGATCTGGATTGTTTCGTCTTCGGACGGGCTGGATGCCAGCAGGACGGTTTCCTTGACCTCCATCCCGGCAGCCCCGGCGATCAGGATATTATAGCCGCTGTCCACGCAGACGACCCCGATATCCTTGCAGGTCGCCTCGGCGCAGTTGCGGGGGCAACCGCTGATGCCCAGCTTGACCTTGTGCGGCGTCCATGACCCCCACATGATCTGTTCCAGCTTGATCCCAAGCCCGGTGCTGTCCTGCGTACCAAAGCGGCAGAATTCCTTGCCGACACAGGTTTTGACCGTCCGCAGCCCCTTGGAATAGGCGTGACCGCTGACCAGACCGGCACTGTTCAGATCGGCCCACATATGGGGCAGATCCTCTTTGCGCACGCCCAGCAGGTCGATGCGCTGACCGCCCGTGACCTTGACCATCGGCACGTTGTATTTGTCGGCAGCGTCGGCGATGGCGCGCAATTCGGCGGGCGTCGTCACCCCGCCCCACATGCGCGGCACGACCGAATAGGTGCCGTCCTTCTGGATATTGGCGTGGTTGCGTTCGTTCACGAAGCGCGACTGGCGGTCATCCTGATAGTCCAGCGGCCATTCGGCCAGCAGGTAATAGTTCAGCGCCGGGCGGCAGGAATGGCAGCCGCCCACGGTTTTCCAGCCCAGTTCCTGCATGACCGCCGGGATGGATTTCAGCCCCATCGCCTTGATCAGGCGGCGCACGTCTTCATGCGTGTGATCGGTGCATTTGCACATGCCTGCGGGGGCATCGACGACTTCGCCGCCCATGGCAAAGGCCATGACCTGCTGGACCAACCCGGTGCAGGTGCCGCAAGAGGCGCTGGCCTTTGTGCAGGACCGCATCTGGTCCAGCGTGCAGGCCCCGCCTGCGACCGCATCCAGGATGGTGCCTTTGGAAACGCCGTTGCAGCCACAAATCTCTGCCTCAAGCGGCAAGGCTGCAACGGCCGCCATAGGGTCCGGTGTGGCACCTCCTTGGAAGGCCGGGCCAAAGATCAGCGTTTCACGCATGTCGGTGATGTCGGTGCCGTCTTTCAGCAGGCCATAGAACCAGCTGCCATCGGCGGTATCGCCATACATCACCACGCCGATGATGCGGTTATCCTCTAGCACCAGACGTTTGTAGATGCCGCGACCGGGATCGCGAAAGACGATATCCTCGCGCCCCGGCGCATCGGCGAAATCACCGGCGCTGAACAGATCGCAGCCCGTCACCTTCAGCTTGGTCGCGGTCTGGACGGGCGCGAATTCGGCCACCTCATCCAGCAGGGTTTTGGCCAGCACCTTGGCCTGATCGTAAAGCGGCGCGACAAGGCCGAACAGCTGGCCGCGATGTTCGACGCATTCGCCCAGCGCGAAGATATGCGGGTCGCTGGTGCGCATGGCGTCATCGACGGTGATGCCGCGTTCGACCTCTAGATGCGCATCGACGGCGATGCGGGTTTCGGGGCGGATGCCCACGGCCATGCAGACCAGATCGGCAGGATAGACGGTGCCGTCTTCCAGCAGCACGGCCTCGGCCCGATCATGGCCCAGAATGGCCTTGGTCGCGCCCTTGCAATGGACGGTGATGCCGCGCTTTTCCAGATCCTTTTGCAGCAGATAGCCCGCCGCCGGGTCCAGCTGACGTTCCATCAGGTGGCCCATGATGTGAATGACCGTCACCCGGGCGCCGCGCGCGGCCATGCCGGCCGCGGCCTCAAGCCCCAGCAGGCCGCCACCGATCACCACGGCGTCCTTGCCGGCGGTGTCCATCATCGCATGGGTGTCTTCCAGATCGCGATAGGCGACGACGCCGGGCAGATCCTTGCCCACGACCGGAATGATGAAGGGCGCCGACCCGGTGGCGATGACCAGCGCGTCATATTCGGCGCTGGACTGACCCGAATGCACGATGCGGCGGTCACGGTCGATCTTGACGATCGGCTGGCCAAAGCGGCAATCGACCCCGTTCGCGGCATACCAGTCATCGCCATGGGTGATGATGTCTTCATATGTCTTTTCGCCCGACAGCACCGGCGACAGCATCAGCCGGTTATAGTTGCCGCGCGGCTCGGCGTTGAACAGCGTCACGTCATAGGCGTCGGGGGCGGCGTCGAACAGTTGTTCCAGCATCCGGCCCGAGGCCATTCCGGCACCGATGACGACAAGTTTCTTTTTCATCGCTGGCGTTCCTTTCAGGCAGCTTGCAGGGCGGGTTGGTTCAACCGGCGGATAGAGGCGTGCATCCACAACATGCAGCCCGCGACCAGCAGGAACAGCACCGCAAAGCAGGTGGTCCAGACGCCGGTTTCATCCTTCAGCCAGCCGAACAGCAGCGGCAGGATGAATCCGCCAAGACCGCCGATCATGCCGACCAGACCGCCGACTGCGCCGACATTTTCGGGGTAATATGTGGGGATGTGCTTATAGACAGCGGCCTTGCCCAGGCTCATGAAAAAGCCAAGCGTGAAGATCACGGCAAGGAAGGCCGCGATGGGCAGACCCGGCGACAGCGTCAGGATCGCGGTGGTGGCCAGCGACACGATGAACGTCGCATACATCACCTTGCGCGCGCCGATCCGGTCCGACAACACGCCGCCATAGGCCCGAAAGATCGAGGCCGGGATCGAATAGGCCGCGCCGACCATGCCCGCGACCTTCACGTCAAAGCCGTAAACGCCGATCAGGTAATGCGGCAGCCACAGCGCCAGCGCGACAAAGGCGCCAAAGCTGAAGAAGTAATAGGCCGCAAAGCGCCAGACCTGCACGTTCTTCAGCGGCGCGAATTCGGCGCGCAGGCTGCGCAGGGGCGCGCGTGTCCCGCGACGCGCGGCGGTGATCGGATCATCCTTGGACAGCAGCCAGAAGCCGATGGCCGTCAGCGCCAGAACCCCCGCCCAGATTTGCGCCGTGGTCTGCCAGCCATATGCCAGCATGACGAAAGGCGCCACGAACTTGGTCAGCGCAGCACCGACATTGCCGACGCCAAAGATGCCAAGGGCGGTGCCTTGTTTGCGGCCCTCGAAAAAGCGCGAGACATAGGCCACGCCCACCGCAAAGCTGCCACCCGCGATACCGACGCCAAGCGCCGCCAGCAGCATCTGCGGATAGGTGGTGGCCCATGACAACAGGAATGTCGCGGCGGCGGCGGCCAGCATCGTCAGTGTATAGACGGCCCGCCCGCCGATGCGGTCGGTCGCCACGCCCAGCACGATGCGGATCAGCGATCCGGTCAGGATCGGCATCCCGACCAGCAGGCCGAACTGCGTCTCGGTCAGG